>Ga0307513_10000301_pt1 | contig 70801 bp, 51 predicted proteins | sample 15_EM_MG_FD_202174 | JGI IMG/M metagenome (GOLD analysis project Ga0307513, IMG submission 202174) | Populus trichocarpa ectomycorrhiza microbial communities from riparian zone in the Pacific Northwest, United States - 15_EM | ecosystem: Host-associated > Plants > Roots > Unclassified | place...
GGATCATTGGATCATTGGATCATTGGATCATTGGATCATTGGATCATTGGATCATTGGATCATTGGATCATTGGATCATTGGATCATTGGATCATTGGATCATTGGATCATTGGATCATTGGATCATTGGATCATTGGATCATAATCCAGTGGTATACCCAAAAATTAAAATTTATAAATATTTCTCACTTTCAAAAGGATAAATATTTTATAATTTACGTACCAACTTTGATTAAAAAAAAAAGGAAAATTTTTTAAATTTTAAATAATTTTAAATATTAAAAATTATTTTTGTTTTAAATTTTAAGTCTATCAAATTTTAGTAAATTATTATTAATAAACTCTAAAATAAAATCGTTAAATTTGTTTGAACCTTCTATAAGACCAATTTTCAAACCTTTCTGATTCAAAAAAATTAAAGACTTAAAAAAAAAGGGGGACCGGGAATATCTAAAATAAAATTAAAATTATTTTGTATGTGGATTCTCTTGTTGTATAAATAACTTTTAAAAATTAAAAATTTAAAAATTAAAAAATTAAAAAAAAAAGAGAATGAAAAAGAAAATCTTCTTCTTCTTCTGTTAAAATCTTATTAAACTTAGGATATAATAAATTTTATAATATTTAAATTTAATTATATCTCACTTTTAAAGGATAAATAATATTATCATTAACTTACAACTTTTATATAAAAAGGAAAATTTTATTTTATTTTTATTTTTATGTTTATTTTTATTTTTATTTTTTAGAAGGAGAACAAGAACAAGGACAGAACAAAAAAAATTATTTTTAAGAAATGTAATAGGAAAATGGTACTTTATTAAGAATTAAAATTTGTACGATGATCATGAATTCTTGAAGTAATAATTATTAAATTATTTATTTCTTCTTGAGTTAAATGAGCCTTTTTATTAATTATTCCTAAGACTTAAATTTTTGCATAGTCCAATGCTTTAGCACCTAATAATTGAATAGAACAAAAAATAATTGGATTAAAAAAAAATAATTTCCTAATTTTTTTTATAACATCTCTAAGACTCAAAATTATATCATAAGCAGCATTATTATCTATTGTCTTTTTTTAACATTACCCTTTTGGAAGAAATCATTTATTTTTTTTCAAATTTATAATACTAAAATACTATAATACTATAATACTATAATACTATAATACTATAATTATGTTGAGTAATTGAAATGAATACTTAATTTTAATTTATTTTTAATTTTATATCTTTGATCTTTAATAATGCTAAAGGAAAATGAACCTTATTTCTTATACCTTTTCTAAATCTAGGATTTAATTTAGAGATTGATAATAATGTACTTGTTAAAGGTGTTTAATTTAAATATAATTTTCAGATATTTTAATTAAATTATTCTTTACTGGAGGGTAGATCTAAATTATTTACATTATAAATTAAATTTGATAGTCATAATGCAGATAATCTAGTATTAAATTAGGAAAAATTCCTGATAAAATTGTAACAAGAATAACAAGAAGTAATGTTAGTAAAACGCTGCCAAACTCCCTATTCTAGTACTTTCTGGTAGAAAGTAAAATTTAAAATCTGAACCTGTATTAGATTCTAGGTTAGAAGTAGTGAAATCTAAATACCTTTTACTTGAAAAAAAATATCCGTAGAACTGGTATTGTATATTAATTGTGAAACATCTGAATGTAAAGGTTCTAAAATTAAATTAGGGAATATACCAAAGATTATACTTAGTACTAATAAAGGTAATAATAAGTAAAATTCTAATCTATCTAAATCTCCTAATTTTAAATTTTTATTAATTGGAGTAACTTCAGCTTTAAGATAAGGACTAAATCCTAAAAATGCTATTCTATTAAATAGAAAGATTGAATATATTGCTGAAAATACTATCCCTGTTGATCCTAAAAATCCAGCTACAGGAGAAGACTGAAATAAACCAGCTAAACTTAAGAATTCACCAACAAAATTCAAAGACAGAGGAGCGGATGCGTTAAATATAATAAAAATAAAGAATAAAACAGAAAACAATGGCATCTTTACTGTCATCCCTCTATAGTAATTAATTATTCTAGTATGATATCGAGGATATAAAACTCCACCTACTAATATAAATAAAGCAGATGACACGAATCCATGACCTAAGCTTAGTAAAATACCACCTTCTATCCCAATCACAGTATTTGAGAAAATACCTAAGATAGCAACTGCCATATGTGCTACACTGCTATAGGCAATAATAGCTTTGATATCTGTTTGTCTTATAGTTACTAGAGAAGAATATATAAGTGTTATAATAGCTAATGTTTGAATTAAAAATAAATTGTTATTTGTAAAATCAGGAAAAATAGGCAATAAAACTCTTAGAAAACCATATGTAGCGAATTTTAATATAATTGCAGCCAATAACACTGAACCTGCGGTACTACTTTCACTGTGAGCTCTAAATAATCATAAGTGAAAAGGATAAGTAGGACTTTTAACTGCAAAAGCAAGTAAAAAAGAAAATCCTAACCACAACTGTAGTTCATAGCTTATACTATACATAGAAATAAATTCAAAATCAGTTGAACCTAGATTGTAAAAAATAAATAAAATTGCTAAAAGCATAGGTAAACTACCAGCTAAAGTATACAAAAATAATAAAAATGCTGATCTGATTCTATTTGACCCACTACCTCATAAACCTACAACCATAAATAAAGGTATTAAAACGCTTTCAAAATAGATATAAAATAATAATAAATCTGTTACCAGAAAAAATGAAATTTGAAGAGTCTCTAATAATAAAAAAGAAAATACAAAATACTTTCTTTTAATTGTAATATCTCTTCAATTAGATAATAAACAAATAGGTGTAATAAAAGCGGTAAGTAAAATATAATATAAAGAAATACTATCTATATTTTCTAATTCATTTATTGAAGAAGAATTAAGTGTTCCAAATTGTATACTATTATCACTGTTAGGATAAATATTTACTAATTTTGATAAACTTTCTAATTCATTAGATAAATTAGGAAAAATGAAAGAATTTTTACTCAAAATATAAATAGTTAAAAATAAAACAATTAATGAAGTACTTAATCCTATTTGTTTAATAATTGAATTATTTTTTTGTTGAATATTAATGGAAGCTTCTTCATTTATATTAATAAATAAAACAGAACCAACTAAAGGTAAAATTGTAATTAAGGTTATCATTTGTGTTCTTAAAAATAAATGTTTAAATATTTACCCTTTTCTTTTTTTTTATTTTCTTTATTGATTATTGATGCATCTTATAAAATTAAAAATTAAAATAAAATTAAAATATAAACTTAAAATAATATTAACAATAAAAAAAAAAATATGCGCTATAGCCCAACAAAGATTAAAAAAAAGGGTATTTATAATTTAATAATAAAATTTAAATCAATGCTCCACCTTTTAATTAAATTCTGCTTCCCTTACTTTTGTAATAATAATAATAAAGGGAAGAATAAAGATTTATTATTTAAATAACACAAGAAAATTTTTTTATAACAAAAAGTACAATATTTAATTTTAAGCTTAGCTTAATTAAAAACTTAGATAAAAATAATAATTAGCTTAATTAAAACTTAGATAAAAATAATTAGCTTAATTAAAAACTTAGATAAAAGGAAGAAATTTTATATCTAAAATATACATTTTCTATTTCTAATTTTTGTTATATGATAATCCCTCTATATTTTAGCCTATTATTATTGAATTTAAAAATTATAGCCTAATGTTATTTATAAATTTAAATCTTTTTATAGATAATTTACTTTAAAAACTATTTAAAAAAAGGGGATTGAAAAATATTTAATATTTTTGTGTAAACTAATTTAAATTTATTAGTGAAATTTTAATATATTTACACATACCTCTAAACTACTTATAATTAATTTATAATAAATTTTATTATAAACCTTTAAACCTGTAAAACTTATACTTTCTTTTTAATTAAACTTAATTTACTTATAACCAAATATCTTTAACCTATAACTCATTCTTGTTAAATAACATAATAAAAATAACAAAATAGAGGAAAAAAAGAATAGCCCAGTTTTACTTAAATTAATATTGACTTTCAGTCTATTTTTAAGTTTTAAATTAGGTATCTATTTACTTTTTAAATTAATTCCTTATTCTTTAAAATGCCTTAATTTATAAATAAATTATTTTTCTGGATCTTAATATCTTAATCCTGGCCTGTCTGTTCTGTCTATAGAAAAGAAAGAAAGGAAGGAAATAATAGATATTTTTTATACTTACTGTAGTATAAATTTTAAAATTATAGTAATTTTGTATTACAGATTAAATAAAGTATTAAATTACAAAAATATCATTAATATTAAGTATTAAATTTAATATAAACTTAAAATTAAATTCATTTTATTTAAGTAAAGGTGTTAAAATTTAATTATGTAGTATTTAATAAAATATAAGAAAAATAAATAAGAAAGATATTTATTTAAATTAAATTTTAATTGAATAATAATTTAAGTTAAATAAAATTTTGCTAAAAAAATAGCACAGTTTTATTCTTTTTTTTTTTATTAACCAAGAAATCTTCGCTTAATTTTAAACCTATAATAATTGAATAATATAAGTAAATAAAATAAAAATAAATTTTAATTTTATTTTTATTAATAAGAAATATTATTATTATTATTATTATTATTAAAGACTTTATTTTAATAATATAGATTTTATTAATTTTTTTTTTATTTAATCTAAAGGAAAACAGTTTTTATATGTTTAAGTATTAAATGATTCATTAGATTCTGTTTGTTCAGGTAAATAAATAAATGCCTGAAATGATTCTTCTATTTAGGTTTAAAATTAATATTGTCTGGATCTTAATATCTTAATATCTTAATATCTTAATATCTTAATATCTTAATATCTTAATATCTTAATATCTTAATATCTTAATCCTGGCCTATTTATTTCTATAGACAAGCCGGAAAGGAAAGAACAAAAATTAAAACAAAAATAGAGAAATATTTATTTATCTTCTTTTTTTTTAAACTTAAATCAATTTTTTTTAATTAAATTTAAAATTAAAATAAAGATAAAATAAAAAAAAATAAATAAAAAGAATAAAAAATTTATCTTTCTTATATAAAAATCTAAATAAAAAATTTTATTCATTATTAAAAATAATAAAAAGGGTTAATCTTGAAAATTTGTATTACTTTTTTTGTGTAAAGTTATAAATTTTTAATTTTAATTAGTTCTAAGTATAATTTAAATTTTAATGTTTATAATTGAAAACTTTTTTTATAGTTAATTAGACTCTGTCTGCACAGGTAGGTCATTGAAACTATGGAAAGGTGAAGGAGTTGCAATAACTCATTCTAAACTATTAGAATAGTTAGATATGTTTTCATATTGGTTTAAAGAAGTAAAATATGAAGGAACCTGTCATGGATTATTATTAACAACCTTTCCTTCAGTAAACAAATTATAAACAATATAGATAAATAAAACAGTAGCTACTACTGATACTATTGAACCAAAACTTGATATAGCATTTCAGCCAGCAAAGGCATCAGCATAATCAGGAATTCTTCTAGGCATACCGGCTAGACCTAAAAAATGTTGAGGGAAGAATGTTATATTAACCCCAATGAACATACATCAGAAGTGTATTTTACCTAAAAGGTCATTGTATGTTTTTCCAATAATTTTTGGAGCTCAGTAGTAGAAACCACCAAATAGTGCAAATACAGCTCCCATTGATAATACATAATGGAAGTGTGCGACAACATAATATGTATCATGGAATGCAATATCCATTGATGCATTAGCTAATACAACTCCTGTTAACCCTCCAATAGTGAATAGAGCAATAAATCCTAATACATACAACATAGGAGTAGTATATCTTAGTGATCCACCGTAAGCTGTAGCTAACCAGCTGAATATTTTAATTCCTGTTGGAACTGCAATTACCATTGTTGCAGCAGTGAAGTAAGCTCTAGTATCAACATCAAGACCAACAGCATACATATGGTGAGATCATACAATAAATCCTAAAATACCAATTGAGAACATAGCGTAGACCATACCAAGATACTTTCTTTAACTTATTATAAAAAATTTTATTTATACTTAAATGGGGGTTTTTCTTGAAAAATTAGATTTAATTATTAATATATCACTAATAATTTTTTTTTATTAGTAAACCTTAAACTATTTTGGTTTATTTAAATTTAAAAAATTAATCTAATATTTTTTTTATTCCCAACTTTTTCATTTAATTATAAATTCTTTTCAAGTTATAGCTTGAGGTGAACCTTCAGGTGCTAAATGAGCTTTACTATCTTTAAGATTAAAGTAGTTTTCAATAGCTAAAATTCTATTTTTTTTTTTAGCAGATTTAGGTAAATTTATTTTTAAATATTCAAGTAATTCTAAAACTTCGTATTTTTTTAAAAACTACTCATATCTTTAAGAACAAAACTTTTTTTTTGAGTATAAATTGACCCTTTATATTTTTCACTTAAAATATCTAAAACATCTCTGTCTTTTTGACCTACAGAAATATACATTGTCCTTTAGGAAGAGAAGATTTTAAATTAAAATAAACGCTACCGTCACTATCAAACATACCTGAGAATCAAGCATTATTGGAAGTTAAAATTTTGGGTTCAACCAAAGAGATATCATATTTATGACATATTTTTTTTAATTGAATTAATCGTACAGGGTTTCTTACTTCACCATTAATTCTATTTATTAAATTTAGTATTCCTTGTTTATTGTGAAGTCTGTATCGAACTCAATTAACCCCAGATTTGACCTCAATTTTACCACCAATTTTATTTACAATTAGTTCCAAGCAAGCAATATCACGTGACTCCATTACTATCTCTAAACTAGAATAACCTTTATTTGAAAGTTGAAAACTTCCGTCTCCATCGATCAATCCAGCTAATCATTGATTAAATTGATAATCATTCTTAAAATCTTCAATAATATTACTATTACTTGATAGAGATTGAATAAAACGTTTAAATTTTGTCTGCCTATTGGGTATACCACTGGATTATGATCCTGTCCTTTATAGGGTGGAAAGATGGACAGAAAAAAAAATTTTTTTTTAGATTTAAATTAGAAAGATTTTTTAAGGAATAAGAATAAAGTTTTAAATAATAAATATAAATTTTAAGATGCTAAAAATTAAAATTTAATTAAAATTTTAAGTAATAAATTTTTATTTTAATAATTAAAAGTTAATTTTGGACCTTATCATTATAATTTTGTTTTAAAATTTTTTTAATTATAGTAAAATTATAGTAAACGTTAGGTCTCTGAAATAAATAAAAAATTTTTTATGTGTTATTTATTTATTTGCTGATATTAATTATATTTTAAATTATTTTTCAGCATATAGTTAATCTTCTTAAATATAAGGGCCATCTTGGTAGATTAGATAACCAAAAATAGGTTTTCCAGAGAATGTTGAAATTATATGTGATACAATACCAAATCCAGGAATAATTAGAATATAAACTTCAGGGTGACCAAAGAATCAAAATAAATGTTGGTAAAGTACAGGATCACCCTTATAAGTTAAAATTTAAGAATTTGTTTTATTTTTTTTTTTATAATATTTAAGTATAAGTATAAGTATAAAAATTTTAATTTCACTTATAAATAAAAAAAAGGGTAGAAAGTTAAAGGGTTTTATTGAAATTTAATAAAAATTTTAAATTTATTAAGCCTAACTATTAAGTTAAAACTACTAAAAATTAATTTTGTAGGTTAAATCATTAAGCATATAGGGTAAAACTAAACTTTGAAGTTTATGTAGATCTTTTTTAGGTATAAAAATAGAAGGTAAACCATGATCATTAATAATCCAACTATTAAAATCAAATTTAAAGTTTAAAGCATTAATTAAAGCTTTATTTTCTGACTCAGAAAAAAAAAAACTGTTTGTAGCCAAAGCTACACCTTTATTATATTTATAACCATCACATGAAATTCAATATGCTAAAGAAACAGCAGTTAAGATTTCTTAAATATTATCTGGTATAACTTTTCTTTTTTGGATAATTCCATTAGTTTTTATATCTTTATAAAATAAATTATAATATTCTTTAAAAAAAGGAAGAGATAATGTAGAAAAATGTCAAGTTTTATAAATTTTGCCTGTTCTCTTATCTACCCTTTCCCTTAAATAAGGAGTGTTAGTGGAATAAAAAGAAAAATATTTAAAAAACATAAAAAAAAAATCCGTTCGAATATGACTTTGTTCAAATCTTAATCTAGCGTTGGTCTTTTGTTTTTCTAACCAAGCATCTCCTAATATTATACCAACTAAAATTTCTTCTAAAGAATTAGGAGTTTCTTTAAGGTTTAAATTATTTTTAAAATTACTATTAGAATTTGTGGAATATTTTAATTTATCACCAAAATTATTAAAACTTTTAATAGAGTGTCAATAACATAAATATAGTTTACTGTTCACAATAAACTCACCCTTATAGTAATAATTAAAACTAAAGTTTAAAAATTAAATTATTTTTTTTCTTAAATTTTAACTACTTTGGAATCTCTCTTATTTTACTTAGAAAATTTTCACGTATATTCTCTGAAGATTATTTTTTTTTTATTTTTTTAAAGATAATCTTGCTGATTTTTTTTTTATTTAAATTTATTTTTAAATTTTCCAGCATACAGTGAAATTAGGAAGCGGTAACACCTCCAGCAGGATCATAGAAACTAGTATTAAAGTTTCTATCACATAGTAACATAGTGATAGCACCTGCTAAGACAGGCAATGCAAGTAATAATAAAATAGCAGTAACAAAGATTGCCCATGAGAATAAACTAATTTTGTGTAGATTTAAACCACCAGCTCTCATATTTAAAACAGTACTAATAAAATTAATAGCCTATTTAGACAAAGTTTTCATTGAATTATAAATAAATTTTATTTTTTTGTATACCTCCTTATTCTAAGGGAAAACCTATTACGAGAATAAAATTTTAAGGGATTTTTATTGAATACTAATTTTAACTATTTTATTTTTTAATTAAATCTTTTAATTTTATCTAATTTATAACTAGAAAAAGGAATAATATAAGGAGATATTAATTTAATTAATTTAGGCATAGAATCTGCTTTAAAGTATATTCTAAAATATTTTATGCCCTTAGGACTGGTCAACGTGTGAATAGTACAATTTAAGTCAAATTTTATTTTTAAAATATTAATTAACAAAACGACTTCACTTAAAGTGAAACTATCTGTACAAAGTCTAATAAGTACTTATTAGATGTTCCATCTGACATTATCCAATAAGCCAAAGCCACAGCGTCTAAGTAATGATAAAGTTCAAAGTTAATGCATTTTTTATTATTAAGAATAAACAAGTCATATAAAAAAAATAAAACAGGATAAGCCCTAGTATCAAAAGAAATTTGTCCATACTTTTTATCTTTTACCTTAGTAAATTCAAAATGAGGAGGGAATTTAGAGATATAGTGTGATAAATTAACAAAAACAGTTCAAAAAAAGGAAAATTTATAATAGATTGTTTAAACCTAATTCTAGGATTAGATCCTATTTTTTGTATACTTATACTAGCATCTCCTAATAAAATACCTATAAAAATACCTAAAACAAATTTATTTAAATAAGTAATATCTCTAATATATTTAGTTATATTAATATTTCAAGTATTATTTAAATTAGTAGGTAAAACAACTAAACTTTTACAATTAGTAGGTTGTAAAATATTATTATAAATATTATTCCATTTATTTACTTTTAGACTAATCCCAGATTTTATAAAAAAAAAGATAAACTACTATTATAAAAATCATTTAATAAAGAAAAAGGTTGTTTAAACGATTCTTCGAACAATTCAATAAAACAAATTGTCTAGAGGACTTTATTTTTTTTCTAAACTAATAATAAAAAAAATATTATATTAAAAGTTATCTCTTTTATTTATGGACCATAGAGATATTTATTAAAGAAAATTAACCGTAAAGTCTCTGAAATATAGATTAAATTATTTATATTTGCTTATTCTATTAATAAAAAAATATTTAAGCATTTAGGTTATTTAAAGTTTAAATCTACTAGAAACTTAGAGCACAATTTTATTCAATACCCAATAAACTAGATACACCAGATAAGTGTAATGAGAAAATAGCTAAATCCACAGAACCACCAGAATGAGATTGGATTCCAGCTAGTGGAGGATAAACTGTTCATCCTGTTCCAGCACCTTGCTCAACTAAAGCACTTAATAATAATAATATTAAAGAAGGTGGTAATAATCAAAATGAAATATTATTTAATCTTGGAAATGCCATATCAGGAGCTCCTACCATTACAGGTACTAAATAATTCCCAAATCCACCTACTAAACTCGGCATAACTAAAAAGAAAATCATTAAAAATGCATGTGCTGTAATTATAACATTAAATAATTGGTGATCTCCTTGTAAGAATTGAACACCTGGTGCAGATAATTCAAGTCTTATAAGAACAGAGAAAGCAGTACCTAACATACCAGAAAATATGGCAAAAATTAGATAAAGTGTACCAATATCTTTCGCATTAGTTGAAAAAAGCCATCTACTCAATTTATAACTAATTTCTATTTTTATCTGTAATTTAACAAATAAAAATGTTACCTAAATATTAAAATTTATTAATACGTTATCTCCTAACTAACTCCTTAAAATACCTCAAATAAATATGACAGAGGGCTTACATATAAAATAAAATGCACATTTTATATAAAAATTTTATATTTTTTTAATGCACTTTTTTTTTAATTATTAAAAATAAACGATATCTAATCTATAAAATTTAATAACCAAAAAAATAATTATAATTTTTTTTAACTTAATTAATTTAAATTTAAACAGTTAAATTATTAAATAGAAAGAATTAATATCACTTTAAATTTATTAGTCTTTATAACTCACAAGAAACAAGAAACAAGAAACAAGAAACAAGAACTAGGTGATTCGAACACCTACTGATGATTTTGAAGATCACTATACTACCCTTATACGAAGTTCTTCTGTTATATTACCTTAAATACTTTTTTTATTTATTTATATACTGTTTTTATTCTTAAGATAGAAAAAACGAACAAAAGTAAAATATGTAATATTACATTTACATAATTTATATAATAATAATAAATTACTAATTAAAATATTTTAATAAAAAACTTAACTTTAGATTTTTTTTATGCCCTGAGACTGAATCGAACAGACGCTCCCTATTACTTCACAATAGTGCTTTAACCAACTAAGCTACCAAGGCGATTAAAATTGTTTGTTTAGATCTTTAAAATTTATAATAGCAATAGCAATAACCAAATTGTATTTTTAATTTTAATTTTTATTTTTATGTTTATTTTTATTTTTATTTTTATTTTTAATTTTATAGAAAAATACAGAAGGAAAATATTAATAAAGTAGGTATTTATTTATTTATGATTATTTTATTTTATTATTTTATTATTTTATTTTATTATTAAGATTTTATTAAGAAGTTATTTATTATTTATTTCTTTTAATAAATTTAATTCATTTTATTTTATTTTATTTTATTTTATTTTATTTTATTTTATTTTATTTTATTTTATTTTTGAATTCGTGTGAAAATTGAATCCTCTTTTAACAAGTGTTAAAATTTTAAATTTTTAAAAATATCTTTCCTTTCCATCTATTCTGTCCTTAAAAAAAAAGAAGACATAGGCCAATAGGCCAGGCAGAAAAATTTTTAAATCTGACTATAGACAGATAGACAGATAGACAGATAGACAGATAGACAGATAGACAGATAGACAGATAGACAGATAGAGAAAACAAATTTAAACCTTAAAGTTGGGTAATTTATTTGAAATGTACTTAACAAAATTTTCTACGTACTATCAACTTTTCATTTTCGTTTAGTTAAAGGTCTTCTTTGAAGTTTATTACCATTTTTCATTGATTTTAAATTCTAATTGGTTATTTAAAGTGTAATCGTTTATTAATTCACATAAAGTTTTATATTGTTTAAAATCTTCTTCGTTTATTTTTAAACCTTATTAAAAGCTAAAAATAGCACTTACAAAAGCTCTAATTACACTATCAATAAAAATTTTGTATAAGGATTTTAAATCATTATTATAGGAATATTTATTATAATTACTTGATTTTTTTTTAAGATTTCCTAAATATCTATTTAACAACACCTGCCTTGAATCCTTAGCTGGTTTAGATTCTATTAAACTTTCTTATTCTTACTTTTTATCGTTAAAATCTTTAGAAGAATCTTCTATTTTTAAAAAATCGGAGAACATTTCTTTTCTTTAAAATTTCTTTTGTTATCAGACACTAAAGACATAAGTTTATCTCTTGTTTTACTTGTTACAGACCTCCTTCTTTCCATATTTCATTTCCTCTTTTCAAACTAGTTTCAATTAAACCTATTTTTTTTATTTATTTTCTACTATTTTTTTTCTTGGACAACAGTAATAAATTTAATAAATTTTCTTTTTATAAATGATATCTTTGCAATCCTGTCATAGCTGCTATTTGACCATCTTCACTATATTGACCTCTTGTACTTCAAGTATAATACCTTGACTTCCAATTTCTTTAGTTATTTTATTTTCATTTTTATTTATAAAGCAAAAGCAAAAACAAAAGCAAAAACAAAAGCAAAAAGCAAAAGCAAAATATTTATTTTAATTTTAAATTTCAGTTAAATACTCCCGCATTTTTCTATATTTTAATAAAAACTTTTTTTTTAGTTTTATCAGATTTTAAAAATTTTTTATCATTGTTTTGTTAAAATCCTCAGTTGACCAGTCTATGATTTATAGATCTGATTACAAGGTTAAAAGGGCCACCAAACTGTAATCTTGATATAGTAGGTTTTTGTCCTTTATTTATTTTACCTTTACACATTACTCAAGATTTTTTAAATTTTTTTTTAATTCATTTTTATTTTAATTTTGAATTTTTTAATTTTTAAATTTTAATTTAAACTTTTTTTTCTTTTCTGTTTTTAATCTTATCCTAATACTTTTTCATAGAATTTAAACAAAAATATCAAATTTAATAATTATTTAAATAAAAATATATGAAAATTTTAGATTAAGAATAAGAATAAGAATAAGAATAAGAAAAATAAAAATATTTTTATTTTTCTTATGATTTGTCTGATTTGTAGTAGAATAAATTATAAATTTTAGTATAGATATCTTAGGAGAATTAAATGTTTATAGAGATAATAAATTTTTTTTAATTGTATAGGTATAGAATTGTATAGTGTATAGAATTATTAAATTTTTATTTATAAAGATTTTACTATATAGTTAATTCTTTTAACAAAATCATTTAATTTGAAAATTTTTAAATAAAAAAAATAATTAAATTAAAATTTTAAATCATTAAAAAAATGTCTTATACCCTTAAGTGATACAGCAATAAAAATTTAAAACAGAAAAAATATAAATTAACCAAATTTGTTTTTTTTATTATATATTCAAGCTAGAGATTATTTATTAAATAAAAGGAAAATATAATATAAATTTAAGTGAAGGTATAACATTACCTCAAAATAAATTTAGAAATGTATTAGTTTACTTACTATTTCAACCAAATTAAGCAATATTAGATTTACCAATATCTTCATTATTTAAATTTTAATAAATAAATAGTTTAACCCAAACATTTAATATTTCAAGTTTAGAAGAACAAGAACTCATCTAGTTTAATGTATGAATTAAATATATAAAGGAGAGTTTTATAAATTATTTTGGAAAATATCTAACATATATAACTTTAAAAGAATTAATAAAATAAAAACATATTGTTCTTTAGGGTTAGGGAAGAGAAGAAACTAAATTATATTTATATGAAGATTATATACTTTCAAAATCAGAACTAAGTTTATAATATAATAAATAATTAAAATTTTATAAAAATTATGAAGAGTATGGATGATTTATGTGATCTCATATTGATTAAAATTTAAAAGCATTAACCTATGATTGTTCTGAAGTACTTGATCCAAAAGATATTTAATTAGATAGTATAGGTTCAATAAAGATTAAATTAAATTTACAAGATCCAGACCCATCGTTAGATAAATTTAGAATAATAGAAAAAAACTGTATGATATTTTTTAATGTTATAATATTTCTTTGTAATTAAAGTAAAATCAGGATAAATTTCCTTTAGGATAAAATTATAAAATAAAACTATTATTCTTTGAATGAAAAGTACATTATTATTTTTAATAATAAATTATTTAATAAATTTAAAAATTAAAATAATAAAAAAATAAAATAAATAAAATTTTTTATTTTAAAATTTAAAAATAATATAATAAATTTAGTAAATATAATTTATATTATTATTAAAAACAGATTCAATCAAGATTGTTTTGAAAAAAGAATGTATAGAGCATTAAAATTAAAAAAAACAGAATAATAATTACAATTTACAAAAATAAATTATTTTTTATACTTTAATAATTTATTTATATTTAATACTATGCATTAATTTTAATCCAGACTTTATTAATCCAAAATAATATTTTTCATAACTTTTAATCTTTTTTTTTTTACCTTTACTTTATAAAATTTATTGTCATCCTAATTTTAATTTTAATTAAAGAAATATCCTAACTTATTCTTTTTGTCTATTTCCTTTCCATCTGTCTATAGGAAGAATCTGTCTTGTCCTTATTGTCCTTAAAAAAAAAGAAGACATAGGCCAATAGGCCAGGCAAGGAAAATTTTAAATTATAAAATTTTAACTTTTTTCTTATTCTAAATTAATTTTTTTTATTTTATTTAAAATTACTTCTTTATTTAAGGATACATAAAATAAAAATTTAAAAATAGAATTAATTCCTTTAATTTAAATAATTTTTGTTAATTTTCTACTTCCTCTTCCTTAACCTTAAATAAAGGATAAAGGACAGTAATTTAAATTATTTTTCTTCCTTGATCCTTGATCCTTGATCCTTGATCCTTGATCCTTGATCCTTGATCCTTGATCCTTGATCCTTGATCCTTGATCCTTGATCCTTTTTAAAAAAAATAAAGGACAGAAGGCTTGTCTTTATCTGAATCCTATAGACAAGAAAGCACAGATAACAGAATAAAATTTAATCTGAATTTTATAATCTTCTAGAATCTCCTAGAATTATTTTTGGTAAATATTATAAATTAATTTGATTCAATAATAGATTTTGTGACTTATAATTATCTATTTAAATTGTAATTCATTTTTTTTTATTAAATAGTAAATATTCTTTTTTTTTAATATTAAATTGTAAGTAGGGATTAATTTTGAAAAAATTTTTTTTATTTAATTATATAATAATAAATTATCCATAAACATCATTTTGGCTATAACACACATACAAACTTATAAAATAAAATGAGTGATATAGCAAGCAAAGGATAAAATTAATACTTTGAATTTTTTTTTACTCTTTCCTAATCCTAAAGAACAAGGACGCTGTGGGATCTATTCCTTAGTTTATGCAACAATAAAACACAATCATTTTTTTAAGTATTCTACCTGGGGAAAAATAACTAAATTTAAATTAATTAAAATTTTATAAAATAAGAAATAAATAATAATACAAAAAGACTAATTATAATATTTATTACATAAGTTGTAATTAAACTATTATCCAATTTTGATAATTTATTACTTATTGAGCTTAAAAGTAAACTTATACCAAAAGGACCACAGAATTCAAAGACACCTCGATCTAGTATTTTGCTTAAAATATAACCTAAATTTAGTCCTGATCTAATTAAATATCTATTATAAATTACATCTAAAAGATATTTACCATTTAAGAAAACATATAAACTTCTACCAAATTTATTTTCAGTTAATTCAAATAAAAATAAAGAATAGTTATGATATAATATAATTGCAGATAAGGCACCTAAAATTGTTAAAATAGCTGGTAATAATTTTATTAAAATAGGCAGACTAAATTCGGCTTCAACTAAAGTAATATTATTAGGGTGTTGGAATAAACTTGCACCCATTAAATCAGAACCTAAACCTATATATAAATCACTGGCAAAATATCCAAAAAATATACTAAATAAAGATAAAAAAACTAGAGGAATTATAACATATATATCAGCTTCATGCACATTATTATAATTTTTTCTTGATGAATTAGGGTAACCTAAAAAGGTAAATGAAATTAATCTAAAAGAATAAAAAGCTGTAAACATAGCTGTTATTGTACCTAAAATTCAAGCTAAATAACCTTTAAATTCATATTGAGCAAAAGCTAATTCAAGAATTAAATCTTTTGAATAAAATCCTGTTAACCAAGGTAACGCCATTAAACTTAATGAACCAATTAAAATAGCTGTATAGGTAAAAGGTAAAAAATGAATTAAACCACCGTATCTTCTAAGATCTTGATTATCAGCCATTGAGTGTATTATACTTCCAGCCGAAAGGAATAACAAAGCTTTAAAGAACGCATGATTCATCAAGTGGAATAAAGCTACATTATATTGACTAAGCTGTTTACTTGTTAATAATTAAAATTTTGTTATTAAATTATAAATTATAACTTATAATACTATTTTGTATAATAAAGATGGATATTTATTATTTTTAGTTAAAATCTCACTTTATTTAAATCTCTATTAGGTATTTTAATAATGTATCCTCTATTTTGGGTCTTAATATTGACTTCTGGTAAATAACTAGAGATATTAAACTTTTCTAATAATATTTCTTGCATTATTGTTATTTCAGATAAAGTAAAAATTTTTTTTTATTTTTTTTATTTTTACCTTTTAAGTTTCTTTTTTTTCATACCAATTTAAATTGTTTATACAAAAAGGTAAGGTTAATGTTTGAAAAGAATAAACTTTTTCCTATTTGGTCTTTCAATAGTATGAATCTCTTTTAAAACTAATCCATTAGAATAACATAAATCCCAAAGACCTTTAGTGAATTAAAAAAATGTGTCTGTTGAATACCTAGTAAGGCAAATTTACCTTTTAAACTTAAAGTACCATCAGAAAGTAAAATCCCTGTAAGAACCTCTTTTCTTTCCTTTCTATAGTTATATAGTTATATAGTTATATAGTTATATAGTTATATAGACAGGCAAGACAAAAAGAATTTGGAATTTTATAAGAAATAGCTGTTTTTTTCTTTATCAGAAACATAAGCTCTTTTCCTAATCCTAATCCTAATCCTAATCCTAATCCTAATACTAATAGTATTTATTTTCGTTAAATTAAGCTTTTTATCTGAACTATTCAATTTTAAATTTTTATGAATATGAAGAAAGAAGAAATAAGAAAAAAAAATAATGAAGAAAAAAACAATCATTTAAGGTATTGTTAAAATTTAAAAAGTTAGCAACAATTATTAAAATTATACCAAGCAAAATTTGATTTATTATTTATTATTTAACTAACATTAAAATTTTTGTATTCAATCTCTAAAGTAGTATTCTAATTTGTTTAATTTAAAAATACATAATTGAAAATTATATATAGACCTGGTATTATTAGTTTAAATTTAAATTTTTTTAATTAAAAATACACCTTATTAGATGATTCATTTTTTCATAAGGTAAATTTTAAAATAATAAATCAAATGGACTTTGTCTTAAATTTTATTTTTTTTTAATTATAAAAATCTAGCTTTTTTATAGTTTAATAAAATTTTATTTACGTAAAGTCTCTGAAGTTTAAACAATCTTTAGTTTAACTTGCTAATTAGTAAATAATACTTTTTAGCATTTAGTAAATTTTTTTTCAATAAGCCTTAGTTAAACAGAAGACCAATTGCCATTACCATATAACCTAGTTGACTGATTGTACTCATAGCAATTATTCTTTTAATATCGTTTTGTAATAAACCTGTGGAAGCTGCAAAAAATGATGTTAAAGATCCTATAATTGTTATTATAAATAAAGCTGTAGAGCTATATTCTAAAATAGGAGAAGATCTCAGTAGTAAATATAAACCTGCAGTAACAAGAGTAGCAGCGTGAATTAAAGATGAAACAGGAGTAGGACCTTCCATTGAGCCAGGTAGTCAATTGTGTAAAAATATTTGAGAAGATTTAGCCATAGCACCTATTAATAATAGTAAACTAATAATAGTTATAGATGAACTATTCATATAGGGAGCAATACTGAATATAGTATCGAAATCCAAAGTACCAAATAAAAAAATCATAGCAAAAAACCCTATACTTAAAAACATATCACCTACTCTATTTTGAGTAAAGGCTAAGATAGCTGCTTTATTTGCGGCTAATCTAGTATATCAAAAATTGATTAATAAGAAGGATACAACACCAATTCCTTCCCACAATTAAAAACTTTAAGATTTTTATTTAATTAAATTTTATATAAAAATGAGTAATGAATCTAAGGTAGAACTATTTCTTATAAACTAATACTTTGCTGAAGAGGAATGTATATTACCCATTGACCTTCTTCTTTTTCATAAAATCTGGTATTTAAATTAAATTTAAATTTTATTGCTTCTTGTAAAATAGTAATTTCATTGAAAGTGTAAGATCTGGTATGCAATATTGTTTGATTATTGGAATATTTACTTCCATCATCGCAAATTCAAATTGCTAACGATCTAGGTGTTAATAATTCAGCTATATTTTTAGGTATTATCTTAATCCCATTTAAGTAGAATAATTCGTAATAATAATTTAAACAAGGTAAAGAATAAGTTTTAAAAGCAATACTAGAATAAATTTTATTTGTTCTAAGATCAGGTTTTCTAATTTAAACTTTAGGGCCAGATCCAGTTAAATTATACCAAAATACTATATAAATACATAAGGTAGGGAGCATGCGTAGGAAAAGTTTGATCAAATCTTAATCTTGTATTATGAGTAGATTTTTTTCTTTCTAGACTAAGACTAGCATCACCTAAAATAGTACCTATAAGAATTTCTTTTTGTATCTGATTTAAATAAATAGACTCTCTTTCAAGTTTAGACAATTTAAATTTATTACCAACACTTTTTTTTTATTGAAACTATTCCTGAAATAATACTGTTAAAAATAATGAAACTATCATCATAGCAAACTAAAGTAGTATAAAAAGAGAAAAGCATAAAATAATATTTAATAAAAAAAAATCCTTAATAGATATAACTAAATTAACAAAATAATTTAAAAAATATACGCTATCCCACAAATATAACATTTTTATAAATTTTATTAAAATCTTTAAAATCTTTTTTTGGACACTATCATCAAATTTTAATTAATATTTAAAAATTTGTATTATTTTTTTTGTCTCTGAGGTTACAAAACATTAAAAAATATTTTTATATACCTGCTGATTACTTTTTTTAAGTGTTCCAGCAAATGATAATATTCTAGTTTAGTTTTTATTTAAAACGTACTAGGGCCGGGTTCAACCAATGAACATGATTAGGTAGTTACCACCTGTTACCAAAATAATCATAAAAAAGGTGAATAATGATAAATAAGAAAAGAATCTTTGATTATGGGGATCGCCTTTCATGTAAGACACAGAAAAGATATGAACAACTGTTGAAATATATAAAACAGGTAAAAGCATACTTACTGTTAATTGATCAAACATAAACTCCCAAGAAACATTTAAAAGTTCAGAATCTATCCAACTAGTTAAGTATATTGTAACTGGGTTTGAACAAAGAGCTACTTCATAAAAAGCAAAAGTAGTTAAGATAGAAGTTAAAATAAGACAAAATATTGTTATAAAATGAGATCCAGTGATTCCTAATTTTCTACCTCAAAGACCAGAAAAAATAGAACCTAGTAAAGGTAATAATAATAAAGTTAAATACATTTTATTATAGCTTATAGCTTATTCCATATATTTGGAATTTGTTAAGGAGATATGTCCATTTAATCGATAAAAAGCAACTAAAATACTTAAACCAATAGCAGATTCGGCACCAGCTAAAGCTATAATGAATATTCCAAATATTTGACCAATACTGTCATCAAAATGTAAAGAATTAAGTAAGATTAAAATTGTAATTGATAATAACATAATTTCAATTGAAATTAACATAAGAATTATATTTTTTCTATTTAATATAAACCCTATGAATCCTATAATAAATAAAGTTAAAGATCAGATCATTTTTTTTTCTTTAATAAATAAGACCAGAGAGGTATATTAAATTCTAGTTATTAACCTTTTCTATGGGAAAACCTATTACGATATAAATTATAAATATAATTAATTATTATATTTATAGGGAGGATAAAAAAAGAAATGTATTCTACTCTTTGATTCTCCTGTGCTATATAAAAAAAAAATTTAAGAATAATAAAATAATAAAATAATAAAATAATAAAATAATAAAATAATCAAATAATCAAATAATCAAATAATCAAATAATAAAATAATAAAATAATAAAATAATAAAATAATAAAATAATAAAATAATAAAATAATAAAATAATAAAAAAGTCTCTGATTGGTATAATTAAAACAAAGGAAAAGAAAAATAAAAATAAAGAATTTTGTATAAAAAAAGACCTACACCCAATTTAAATTATTTTTAAATTTTTATGCCTTTAACCTCTAAAAAAATAAATATTAATAGGCTGGTTATCACAGCAAAATAAATTTAAGTTTATATTATAATTTTTTTAGTAATGTATAATTAATTAATAATTATAATTTATGATATTAATTATAATTTATGATATTATTGATAATTTAATTTTTATATTAATAAATTTTATATATTTGTAAGCTCCTAAATTTTTTTTTAAGGACAGAAAAGAAAAAAAAGAATTAAAAATAGAAATAATATTAGGAATATCAATATACCTTTTTAGGTTAAACCAAAATAATTAAAATAATTTATTAAAATTTTAAATTTTATTAGTATAAATAAAAAAAAAATATTAATAAAATTTTATTGTAATTTTTTATAATTGAATTTTTTTTAATTTAATAGATATTAATACTAAAATATAAAATAAAAAAAAAATAAGAGATATGATATATAATTTTTTTGGGTTTTTAATCCTTCCGGAATAGAGGTGAATCGAACACCTAAGATAATTAACCTCGACCAATTATCAATTGTCTTAACTTTTTTGTCATAAGTAAAGTCCATCTGACCAAGCTGTATTTATTTTAATAATAAAAACATTTTGTTTACTATTTAATTTTATTACCCGCAATAAAACTAAAGACTCTGAGAATGAAATAAAATATTATTTAGAATCGAATGAAGTTCTAGTAGAATTCATACCAGCTGCTATAGTTTTTGTTTTGTTTAATTTTTTATTGATTAAAATTAAAACCTTATTCAGTTAAATATTCCTTATTAATCATAATTTCAATACATTTAAAATTTCTTTATATTGATCGATAAAATTATTAATTGCAGTTAGACTAGTTATTTTTAATTAAGATACAGTAGTGAGAAATAAATTTTAGCTTAAATATTACCTAAATTTAAAATATTTTTTTAATTTCTGTTAAAACAGCCTAACTTTATTATGTTGAGTAATACTTATCTAAATATGGTAATTTATTCCTATTTTTCTTTTTTTATCTTTAGCTAGACTAATACTGAAGTGTCCATCTGCGTTAATAAAACCTGCAAGTCAATGTATATTAATAAGCGAAAATTTAGGGTTATAAACAGGTGCTTCTTTTAATAAAAAATAAGAAAATTGTTCTTTTAACTTTTAATATAGAAGAAAAATTTAAAGGTGAATGATTTTTTAAGGATAGATTTAAAAAACCACCGGATCTATTATCTATTAAAGTGTTCTTTTTGAAGAATTAATTAAAGAGCCTCAGATCAAAGTTTTAAAGTAAAAAGAGGAAATTTAAAAAAAATGATCTCTAATGAATTTACAATCTTGAATTTTATCGACTCTATAATATAATAAAATTATTAGTAATATCTGTTATAATTAAACCTACTCCTAAAGATTCTTTTCTTAAGTTTAACATTTTAAATTTGCATAATTATTTGAGGCTACTAAAAAAAAGTCAAGCTTACACTTCACTCTAATTTTAATTTATTATTTTTTCTAAGATTAATAGAAAATGTAGACTCTCCATCACTGAAACCCTTTTTAAAAAAAAAATAAAGGACATTAACACATTAATGGTATTTCTGAAAATAAATTTAAATTACAAGAGTTCTTAATTGTATTAGATTTAGAATATTTTATATTTTAATATTTACCTTTGCTTATTGGAAAAACTTTTACAATATAAGAATTGTTAAAATTTTAGTATTCAATTTTATTAAAGTTTGTATAATTCAATAAAAAATTTGTATTTTTATATAAATTTAATAAAGATTATTTTTAAAAGAAAATTTAATATTATTTAAATTACATATTATAATACAAACGGAAAACGGAATAGGTGCGATTCGAACGCACAAGAGTAAAAACTCGGACAATTAGCAATTGTCATAACTTGCCAAATGTAAACTAATCCTTTTTAATCATTCTATTTAAAATGATTATTATAATAATAATAATAATAATAATAATAATAATTAATAATTTTCCTTTTTATTAAATAAAATTACTCTTTATTACAGAATAAATATAATAAATATAAAACATAATAAAAATAAATAAAAATAAAAACAGAATCAATAAAATAAATATAAAAACATAATTAAAAGGTTACTCTAGATTTGTCTTGTCTTAAAAAGAATAATATTTTTTTTATTAAATTTTAAGTCTAAATATAAAATTTAAATTATAAGTCAATAAAAATTTACAAAATCTAATTAGTGAATATTATTCAATTTTGAATATTTATTTAAAGTTTTAATTATATAAAGTAATATTTATATTTGATATTTGATATTTTATTTTTTATATTTGATATTTGATATTTTATTTTTATTTTATTGATTATAAAAAAAATTTGATTCTTCTTCTTCTTTTATATTATTATTTATGAATTTAAAAAGTAGACAGCTAAACTGCAAAAGTTAAAATTTTTTTAAATTACAAAGTATAAAACATATTAAAACTTAAGATGTTTTTATTTTTATACTTAACTAACCCATTTTTTATTTTAATACAAATTAGAATTAGATTTAAATTTAAACCTAAATCTAAGTTTAAATTATATATTCATTTTAATAAATGTTTTGCTATAATCAATAAAAAAAACAGCTATTAAAAATTTTTTTTCATTATTAATAATAATCTTTTTTTTTAAAATTAAGTCTCAGAATAAGAATAAGATTAAGAATAAGATTAAGATAAAAAAAATAAATATTAATATAATATAAAATAAAATAAAATAAAAATATTCATTTGATTTTTAAAAATAAATTAATATTAAACAATAAATAATAAAATTAAGAAATAAGAATTAAAAAGTAAGAAATAAAATTAAAAAAAATAAAAATAAGACAGAATAAAAAAAAATTAAGACTAATGGTAATGAAAACCAAATTTTTATTTTAAATTTATTAAAATTAAAATAAGCTGGTGTATCACAGCACAATAAAAATGAATAAATTTTTAAATTATATTGAAAGTGGGGTTTATTTAATAATAAAGTGTTATATTTTTCAGCAGCACCTTCCGGTACGGCTACCCTGCTATGACTTTTGAGATGTTATTTAAATGGCTTAAATCAACATTATTTGAGTTTTTATATATTTGTAATATTTTTAATTTAAAATTTTACTAAATATTTTTTTTTTATTAATTTGTTGTTAATATTTAAAGAATTTAGCTAATTTTCTTAATTTAATTTAAATTAAATAGAAAAAGCTAATATAAAATGTACTCTTATTATAAGAAGTTAATGAATAAATAATTAAATATTATAAAAATTAACCTTTTACCCTATAATATGCACGTCAAAATCTGCTATTTTCCACCAAAGTAAACTTCTTCCCAGCGACAGACAGTTAGTTCATTCCGAATTTTAATTTCACCGTTGCATCTACTTATCAACGATTACTCGAAATTCCTTCTTCATGGTACCGAATTTCAGGCACCAATCCTTCAAATTGACTTCTTTTATGTGATTAGCTCTTTTGTTTGAATTTTGCGTCACTTTGTAGAAGTCTTTGCAGCACATTTGTAGCCCAATTCATGTGGGTCATAAAGACTTGTCATAGCCTCCCGATATTGTAACTATATCAGAAACAACCTGTTAAGTAAAAATTAACAATGGAGATCGCGTTCGTTAAGTGGAATTAACCTCAGCCCTCACGATACGAACTGACGACAGCCATGCAGCACCTGTTTTTTGTAAACTTATTAAATTAAGTTTTTCTTAATTTTATAAAATTAAATTTTAATTTTATAAAATTAAAACCAAAAAATGCAAGAATTGGTAAGATTTTACGCGGACTATCGTATTAAACAACATGCTTCACTTCGTTTGCTTCGAAACCGACTAATTTTTTTGATTTCACTTTTGCAAGTATACTCGCAAGGCGGAATGGTTAACGTTTTAACATCGTTACAAGTGTAAATTCGAACACTTACAACTACCATTCATCGTTGACAGTGATGAATACGAGGGTATCTAATCCTATTTTCTGTCATCACCTTCGTACCTCAACGTCAATCTTTCTTGGAAAATTGCCTTCGCCATTAGCCTTCAACAGATAGATTTACGTATATCATCCCTACTTACCGAATTCCACTTTCCTATATTAAGATTCTATCTTCAATTGCATCTTTCTATCTAAGGTTATTACCTTAAACTTTAAGAGAGTACTAAAAATTTTAACTACATTTTTTTCCCTTGAAGCTGTCTACGTACCCTTTAAGCCTTATTAAGATGGCTAACGTTAGCGTCGCTGGCCTTACCGAGTCTTCTGGCACCAGGTTTGGACGACACTATAAGTAAATCAGTCATGGTCTTCTTTACTATATCTCAGAACTCAATCCTTGAATCCAGTTAGCTCGTTCACTCTATTTAGAGCATTGACAAATATTCTCAGCTGCTGGTTTAAATTCGACTAGGGATATTTAATTCCCAATGTGGCCATTTAATCTTTCGGATATGGCTATTGATTGTTGGCTTGGTAGGCTGTTACCCCACCAACTACCTAATCACATAAATTGAATCTATAAGCGGAAAAATTCCTTTTTATTATTCTTGATTTAAAAGAACTTAAAGGTATCTAATTTACTATTACTCACCCCAACACCCTATTAATATTAATTAATAGCGATTTGCATGCCTTAAAACTACTGGATAACGTTCAACCCGAACCAAAATTAAATTCATTCACTTAAACTTAAATAAATTTTTAAACTGTCTTTAATTAATTAAAAAAAAAGAACAATACAAATTTTTTAATAATATTAAATTAACATATTTATTAAAAATATTTTTTTTATAATTTATCTTATAATATTCGTTTAAAACGATTTTTCAAAAACTACTTTCACTTTTATGAAATTAAATTTTAAAAATTTTAAGATATTTTAACATAAAATTTAAAATACTACACAACATACTTATCCCCATACTAGAAGCTAGAAATTAGATATTTAAAACTGGAAACTAAAAGCTAGTATTACACATAATATTTATCAAATAAAATATAAAATAAAAATATAATTTATCTACAATAAAACTAAGAAAATATTTTGCGTAATACGTGGTTTTATAATAAATTGACAAAATTTTAAAATGACCCTCACTTTTCGAAGATTAGTAAAAAACTTTTTGATAATATTTTAGAGATTTTAGTCGTTTTAACACTGGTCAATTTTTACTATAAGATTATTCATGCTTATTTTTTTTTATTTATCATACAAAATCATCATTTTTATCAAATTAACCATATTTTGCAATTGTTTTTATTGGTGAAAATCAAGGGTAAATTTTACAAACACCCTATTTTTCATTATTTAAAATATCACTATTTACATAGTATATTATTATTTAATATAATAAAACATAGTCTGTCAATTGAAAGTTTTTTTTATTTTTCTTAAATTGTAAATAATATTCCTTGATCTTTCTCAGATTTGAACTGATACATAAAACAAAAAAGTTTCAGTACTACCGTTATACTAAAAGATCTTAATAATTTTAATTTTATCCTTTTTTTTATTTGTTCTCTTTTGGAGTCGAACCAAAAGCTTTAGATCCGCTTCTCTGAACTCTAATATTTTATCCTTTAAACTAAGAGAAATTTATAATTTGTCTATAACTAAAGAAAGTAATAAATTAAAGAGAAAAAGGGTTGATCTTGATTAAAAGTTTTACTATGCTGTTTAAATTTAAATTTTTGTTTAGCTTTTCCTCTTTTAAACTACGGAAGGAAAGTAAATATTTAATTTTATTTTTATATTAATGATTTAACCACTATAAAAACAAGTGTAATTATACTTAAAATACTTATTAAAGTTAAAATTATTTCAAAAATAATAAAATATATGGATGTTTTTACATAAAATCTTATTATCTTTTTTATTCTTGGTGAACTGAATTTACTCTCTATGTCATACTTTAAAATTAATATATAACTTATAAAATAAAAAAGTAAATTTATAAATCCCAATAGTACAATTAATTCTAAGGTTAAAATAGAGCTTAAAAAATTAAACATATCTGATGAATTCTCAGTTACATTTATATCTAAATAACTTAAAGCCCAAAGTAAAAGTGAAGATTTAGCAGGAGTTGAACTTGGAGCTTTAGTAGGGGTTTTAGCTGGTTTTGGAGTAGGATTAGCTGGTTTTGGAGTAGGATTAGTTGGTTTTGGACTCGTAGTAGCATTTGGGTTAGGATTTGATCCTTTTTGATGATCTTTATATTTTTGATGTAAATTTAGGGCTGCATCTGCACCTGTAGCTAGACCTGAACCATATAAAATAACTTTACCTGTTCCACTAGCTAATCTTTTTATTCCATTTGTAAACATAAATTTTATTAAAGATAATAAATTAAATTCAGCTATTGAAATAGAAAATAAAATAATTGCACCTATAATTAAATTTGTAATTATTATTGAGTATATGATATATATTACTATATCATTTATTGTTATTATATCTAAAAACATATTTTTTAAAATTAAATTAAATTTTGTATCTAGAAAGATTAGATTGAATATTTTTATATTTTGGTTTTAATCTTAATCACCAAAAAAACTAAACTAGTTTATAGATAAAGAATTTTTGGATAATTAATTTAGATAAATATTTTGTTTTATATTACCTTAATAAAAAGAGAATTGTAAATCTCTGTGAATAGTTTGGAGAATTTGAGTCTTTGTTTGAGGTAAGTATTTGAGATGAGATAAAGTAAATTATATTGAAGTTATATTAAATAGCTGATATTTATATATTTGGTGGTTTTATTCTCTCTCTATAAGGGTGTGTGTAAAATTTTCGTTGGTTTTTTAGACCTTAATGGTCAACCATTTTTGTTGTTTTTAGTGTTTTTTTTAATTTGTTTTTCCTTTTTTGTTAAAATTTATACTTGATTATTAATCCATTTTTTTTTCTGTTTATTTTTTTGACAAATTTGTTTTTTTTATAAAAATACTATTAAATGATAAGGGTAAAAATCTCTGTTTTTTGGTAATTATTTAAAATTTTTGTTGTCCTTTGAAAAATTTTCTTACCTAAATATTAAGACTTTTTATTTCTTAAAATACGGTAATTAAAAAGTTCTTCCCCTCCCCCGCCCTATTTTATTAATTATTTCAGTATTTATGATTTTATTTATTATTAATAGTTTTATTGCTGAGAAATTCTTATTTTTATTTTATATTTTATTTGATAAATAATGTGTGTATACCCCCACCTAAAATAATAATAAATATTATTTAATATTTATGAATCTTTATTATATAATTATTTATTTTCCCTATAATACCTTATACTCTATATTTATTTATTGATTTGGTTTATTTATCACACTTTACATTACAATCCTATTTATTATTTATTTATTTCTTTATTCTATATATACCCCGTAGATAGAGGTAAATAAAATAAATAAATAAAATATTTTAAAAATAAATTCTTCTGTTATAAATAATATAAAAATATTACAATTTAAAGAGCTTAGAATATTTTTATATGATAATTACAGTTTGTACTTCGGTATATTTATTAGTTATTACTATTATTTAATAAATTGTTTTTAAATAAAATAAATTATCTACCTTTAATTATAATTACTGTTTCAGACTTAAATATTTGTTTGTTTTCTCTTTCTTTCCTTTCCTTCTTGTCTATAGAAAAACATAGGCCAGGATTAAGATAAAGGCAAGACAGATTCAAAAAATAAAAAATATAAAATAATTGAACTGTAAATTAATATAATAATAATATAAAAAATTGTTATTCCTCAATAAAATATTAAAGTATTTAATAATAAATATAAGGTAATTGGAGTTATAAAACCGAAGGTTTTTATATAAGCTTGTATATTTTTTAAATTTAACATGTTTATATTTCTTCGACTTTTAGCTCCCAAGTTCGTCTAACCACTTCTCTTAAGATATTGAAAAATATATTATTCTTAGCATTACCTATATGAGGGCAAATGGGACGGTTTGCAATGGTGGCCTACCTTGCTTTTATAAAAACGATAGATTTATTTAATTTATTAATTTCATGTATTCAATTTCTTTTACAAGTCAATTGAGTTACTTAATTAAAACTTCTGTTTTTAATAATAATAATAATGTTTATTAAATAAATAAAAAAAAAAGAAATATTTTATTATTAAATACTTAGAATTTACATATTCTTTTGTTCCAAAATTTAATTTTATATTATAACATAAATTTTATGCCAGGTTTCATCTCCCTGTAGTTCAAATTACAGAAGCATTGAACAGGTATATATTTAATAATCTTGATCTTAATCCTGGCCTTTCTATAAACCTATAGGGAAACAGGAAAGGAAAGTGGTATACCCAAAAAAAAAAAATAAAACAAAAAATAAAACAAAATAACTATAAAGATATAAGTCTAGTTAAAATTATATTTTAATGAAATTAATAATAAAAAAAAATTTAACTTACATATTCAGATAAGAAAAAACCTACAAATGGTACACACCCTATTATTAGAGATTAGGGATTAGGGATTAGGGCAGAGAGATATAAAATCTTAAAAAGAAAAATATAAAATCTCTAACTTTAGAAAATAACCTTAATATTATCTCTATTTATAGGAAAATATCTAAAGTCTATAAGAATTCTATAAGAAATAATGATTAAAAATAAAAGGTATAAAATATAAAAAATTTTCTATATTTAGATTCCTAAGGTCAAACATAAGCATTAAAAAAGAATTCTTAATATTTTATATAGAGTTAAAAGGCTCTTTTTTATTAAAATATATAAAAATAATTAGAAAAAAAAATAAATGAAAACAAACTTTCTTTACACAAAAAATAATTCAATAATATCAGGATACTATACATCATATAAAAACTTAAAATATTTAAATAAAAATAAACTCCGTACAATCAATACTATTTGTGGTATTTATTTTTATATTTGTCTATAGAAAGATAGAAAGATAGAAAGATAGAAAGATAGAAAGATAGAAAGATAGAAAGATAGAAAGATAGAAAGATAGAAAGATAGAAAGATAGAAAGATAGAAAGATAGAAAGATAGAAAGATAGAAAGTAGACATAAATTTAGTGAATACCCAATTTATAATACTATTTAATTTTTTTTAATCAAACTTTAATAATATAATGCAAATTTAAAATTAAATAATAACTTAATATTAAGTTAATGAACATTTTTATTTTTTAATTTTACAAAGATTATTTAATTAATATACCCTATAACATTTACTTATAACAATATTTATTTTTTATTTATTTTTATAAATTATGATATAAATAAACAAATATCAGTCTATTGTTTGTAACCCCAAGCTCTTCTTATGGTTCTTATGGTTCTTATGGTTCTTATGGTTCTTATGGTTCTTATGGTTCTTATGGTTCTTATGGTTCTTATGGTTCTTATGGTTCTTATGGTTCTTATGGTTCTTATGGTTCTTATGGTTCTTATGGTTCTTATGGAGTGGAACCACAGTTCAGATAATCCTATTCGAGGGTTTACAAAAAATAAATTATTAATTATAAGTTAAAGATATACTCTAAATTCTAACAAAACTAAATTTATATCTTTCTTAAATAAAATTTTTATTTTATATTAATTTATTATTTTAAAAGAATCATTTTTTTTCTTGTGCTATACTTAATAATCCTTAGCCTATTTATAATACCGAAACCTAATTTTTAATGTAATTTAGATTAGTTTTGTTTTTACTTTTTAAATTATTAAACTAGAAAAGAAAGTGCCTTTGAAATTATTTAAATTTTAAATTTTTACAGGAGAATGTAAGAATAAATATTTTATATATTTAAATTATAAAAATATTTAAATTTATTAATTTAAATTTATATATTTAAAATTAGACACTAAGAGGATTCGAACCTCTGATAGGAGTATTAACAGTACTCTGCATTAGCCACTTTGCTATAGTGCCCAAAAAAAAATAAAATTTATGTCTACTTTCTATAGACAAATATAAAAATATTAAAGATATAAAATAATTGCAAATTTTTTTTTTATTTTAAATTAATAATATATTAAATAAAATTATTCTTAATAGCGTTTACTGGAACACCTAAGTAATTTTTAATTTATTATAATATACCTTTTTTTTCTGTCCATCTTGCCTTTCTTTCCTTGCCTGTCCTTTATAGGGTGGAAAGTGGTATACCCAATAGGATTCAGATCCAGACACACTAAATTGTTGTTATACAAAAGATTATGTTTAAATTCTAATATAAACTTAAAAAAAAAAGGGAGGTAAAACCTTTCATTAAAAAAATTTTTACTAAGCTTAAATTTTGACACCTAATTATTTTCTGGTAGGCGCGACTCGAACACGCTATATGTCTTACACCCAAAGTAAGCGACCAGCCAGTTAGTCATCTACCAGTGTAAATTAGATTCAAGAGATTCATTTTTATCCTAATACTTTTTACATAATATTTCTTTTATAAAAATAAAAAACTAAAAATAAAACTAAAAATAAAAATAAAAATAAAAATAAAAATAAAAATAAAAATAAAAATAAAAAACCTTTTATTAGGTACTGAACTTTTTTTATCCTGATCCTGATCCTTATCCTTATCCTTATCATAATTTATTTATTTGGTGGATCAAAAAAAAGGATAAGGCAGTTTTCTATATATTTAATATTTTAATAAATATAAATAAAATTAAATACAAAATGTATTTCTCCTTTTATAAAATATAAAAAAATACTTAAATTTTAATGGGTTCTGTAGAAAAGGAAGCATATTCTTATTTCTAATATAGTTTAATATTAAGCAATTATACCTTTTATTGTTATTTTTATAGTTATTTTTGGATTCATTATTTATTTTTGGATTCATTATTTAAATTTTACCCTATAATCAATAGAATATAATTGATTTATTTTTATAGTTTATAGTTTATAGTTTATAGTTTATAGTTTATAGTTTATAGTTTATAGTTTATAGTTATTTTATTCCTCTGTCCCTTAATATTACATAGATCTTTAATTTAATTTTATTTATTTTATTATTTATTACTCTATTTGGTATATGCCCCAATATGCTAAGTCCGCCACCGCTGAGTGAAACTGTACAGAAATAAAATAGAGGAATATCTTTCTATCTTAAATTGGGAAATAATTTATTCTAAACCTAAAAAAAAACACAAAAAAGATTAAAAAACTAGGAAGATTTTACTTTCTTACAAGTAAAACATGATTTAATTTTTATTTTAAATTATTTATAAAAAGATTAGATTATAAAGACAAAACATAATAACTTCAAACATAAAAAAATATTTATTTTATTGTTCTTGTTATTATTAAAACAAAACAAATAGATATTTTAAGTGAATAAAAACTGATGTTACCATTCGGTAATATCTTTATCTTACCTAATATTACAAGTTTAATATTTAGGATTTCCAACTTAACTAATTAAATTTTTTTTTATACAAAACTTACAATTAGTACTAATTTTTTATTCTTTATTATCTTATTATATAATTACATTAACTCTTTTATTTTATATTTATTCATTACAGAATAAAAAAATAAATAAGAATATTCTATTCTTCTATTTTTCTGGCTTAAGAATAAGAACAAAACAAACAAAAAGTATAATTAAAGATAAGGAATTTATTCTATTTAAAAATAAAATATTTCATATTTATTATACTTCTGTTATTATATTATATATTTTTATTTTTAAAAACAATGGTTTAGATTATTTATTAGATTTTAATCCTCGATTTATTTTTTAAAATATAAGAATAATTAAGGATAGAGAGGAAAAAAACCTAGGTAAATTTTAAATCAAAAATATTCAAATAATCTAACAAAGGTCTTGTTTTTGGTGAAGAAAATGGTTATTACGTTTAGTTTTCAATTTCAAGATACTGGTTCAATTCTAGTAAAGATCAGATTAAATAAAATTATAACAATTTTCTTAGTTTAATCAATATTATATAGTAATAAGGCTATTTTTTTATTAAATTTAAATAAAACACATAAAACAAAATGATATTAGGTATAATAAATAGAATAATTAGAAGTAGAGTTAAAACTATTTCTTTCCCAAAATTACCTGCAAAAGAATATAATAAGTTATGAAAAATAACTATAAATAAATTTATTAAATTACCAATTATAGATATTATAACTATAATAAAGTGCTTAATTTTTAAATTTGGCCCAAGTTCTTTAATAGCAATTCCCTCTATTATTTTAATAATAAAAAAATCTGGAATACTTAGTGATAAAGATACAGAGTCTCACTTAAAGATGTTTAAAGCATTAGATGTGGATAATAATAACATTGAGTTTTATTTTAAAACTACACTGATATTTAGTTTGATTGTAAAATGAATATTATTTATAATTTTACTATTATGGTTACCTTTAAAGATAGCTTTATTATTATATTTACTAGATTATTTAAATTATGATATCAGTTTTATTTACTATAAACTAAATAATTTAAGTTTAGGAATATTAGATTGATACTATAGAACACTTATAGACTTAATAGAGTCTTTTAGATACAAAACAATACTAATATAAAAAAAAAAAATATGCAAATACTAAAAAATTTAAAAAATCCAATAATATGAATAATAGGGTTAACAATAAAAACCCTAATAAGAAAATTATTTTTTAATAACCTAGAAAACAATGATTTTAAAAGGCTATTTTCTTATACCTTAGACTTATTACCCCATGAAACCTTTATAAATATAATAAAATTATTAATAAATACTTTTAAGTCCAAACCATCAGAACTATTTAATTTCAATATTTTCAATGAAGCAATTAATCATTCAATACCCTCCGAACAGAGAAATGAGGTAGTAGGTAGAGTTAAGTATTGATTTATTTTTTTAATCTTAGGTAACATCTTTAAAAGAACAATCTTCTTAATAAAAAATATAATAATCCTTCCCTTTAAGTTAGGAGTATATGGTTTCATAGCCTTTTTATTTGGGATTAAGGTAGATTATTTTTTATCTTTCTTTGATTACTTAAAATTTAATATCCCAAGTTGGACATATAATAAATTATTAGAACTACATTTAAGTTGGTTAAATTGGTTTAAGAATATTTTACAGATAAATTCAATTACAACTGATATAGATAAAACTCCTTCTTTACCCAGATTAAAAATACCATATATCACTAATACCACAGAGTCAGAAATAGTTGAATTAGAATCTAAGCCCGAGACATATTTATATTTAACTAAAAGACAATGGCTATATTTATCAATTTCCTGTATTACAGCCTTAGCAGTATACTTTGGTTATACAGGTGGTATACCCTTTAAAAAATTCTTTGAATGAGAGTCAGGAGCTAACAATTCAGGTTCCGATTCAAGTTCAAACCAAGGAACATATCCAGATTATGAGAATAGAGGAGAAGGTTCATCAAGAGGACCAACTCACTCATTTCCTGTAAGAAGCAGGAGAGGTAATGATACTCTTCACGATCACGACAATGTTAATACTTGGCAGGATACCTTTACAATATGAACAACAAACGTACTAGAAAAAATAAAGAATCCATTTAATTTAAGAAGAAATAATTTAGAAACAGAAGACTTAGAAGTTGAGAGAGATGTAGAAAAAATAAGTTACTTTAAGAGATTACAAGATAAATTATGAAATGAACCAAACGATCCCCTAACTCAAGGTCAGTCAGAAAGAGAAAAGAAAAGATCCTTTTTAGCTAACTTTTGAAAAAGTCATGATGAAATAGCAAACATTAAAGTTGAACAGTTAGAAAGACAAGGTCATTTAAGCGAATTAGATAGAGCAGAGTTAAGAAAAGAATATTTACAATCTAAAGATAATAGTCCTACCCTATCAGATCAGGAAACATCTAGAGAATACGATCACTTATTTCCTAAACTTGAAACTTATACACAACCTAATGTATCAATACCTAGAGCTTCTTTTTATTCAAAAGATTATAATGATTCAACAGATACATAAGACCTTGAGTAGTAAAAGATACTATACCAACCGATATAACATCTTCTTAATTAACCCCATTAACTAATCCCGAGTCTCCAATTGAAGAAATCCATACCTATCCACCAAGATTTAGTGGTTTTTCAAATTTATCTTCTACACCTTTTGCAAGAGGATATAGTGAAGTTTTAAAATCTTCTGCCTCTTCAGGCTTAGATAAATTATTATCTAAAAGATTCGGTAAAAGAAAACTAGCACCTTTATTAGATGAAAATAGTGGAAGTTCTTCAACTTCAGCAACATCAGGGTTAGATCCCGCAACATTTCATATAGATAAAGGCTCACTATTATTAAGTGCAAGATTTCTAGATAGTTTCAATGATGATAATGACTGAAAAGATTAAAAAAATAAAAATTTAAATAAATTAAAAATATAATAAGACTAAAATTCAATACAACCTAAAAACTTTAATTCTTAGGTTAGTTATAAAAAAAAAAAATCTTATTTTATTAGGTTAGTTATAAGAATAAAAAAAAAACCACCTATCTAGATACAAAAATATAATAAATTAAATAAATGATGAATCCAAAAATAAATTGAAACAGTGAATATTTAGTACCCAGATTTTTAAAAGATTTTATAATTGAAGAAAATAATAATAAAAAAATAAAAAACTTTATTATAGTATCAATGTTACGTAACCATACAGCAACTAATAGTGAAACAAAAGAAAAAATTCCAGCAATAATTATTAATAACAATTTAGTAACTAAACCAATAGATACAACTAATTTAACAACTAGCTTTAAAAAAATTATAGAAACAGAAACTATTCATGAAGAACATACTGTAGATATATTTAAAATAGCGGTACATATTAATAATAAATTTAATCCAACAAATATCGGTTTATTTGATACTAAAAATCACTTACATTTTTACTTTCTTTATGGAGATAATACTTTACATGTGAATATAGGTTTATTAACCTTATTTAAGATATTATCAAGTGATTCAATTAAAATTTCAAAGAGAAAATAAAATAATGATGATGACTATTATACTTAAAACTCTAAACTTTCAGCATTTATTTTAAATTTAATGAAAACAGAAATAGTTAATTTGTATAAGCAAGAATCAAATAACGAATTTGTATGAGAGTCAGATTTTTTATTATATGATAAAGTACAAAACGATCCTTTAAAGTTTGTCTATGATTCAGATACTGATACTTTATGAAGATATGATCTAAAAGACATTTTAATATTCTTTCATAACATTTGGTGAGATATAATATTAATTCTATTTAAACTTAATGATTTAAAAATATGAAGGTCTAAAAAATCAGAAAATACTTCAAATAAATTTAGATTAAAGGTATCAATATTGCAACTCTTAGGTGGATTTTCAAAGTTAAATATGTTTGAAAAAGTTGAAGCCTTCTATAAAAGTCATTATGCAAATGATAATAGTAACTTTGAAAATATCCTTACATTTGAAAAAAAACTTATAAAACTAGAAAAATATGATAATATCAATAATTTAAATTCAGAATTAGAAAATTTATTATTAACCGTTAAGAATGAGTACACGTTAACTGCAGATATAACTTCAAAATTAAAATCAATTATAAATGATGATATGCAAGAATTACTTGACGATCCTTTTGAAGATTTTGATAATTTAATAAAAATAAAAAATAAAAAAAGTATAGAATTTACTCAAGATGATGCAGTTCAATTCCAAAAAGGAAGTATAGAATTTACTTCAAATCATCAATTCAATGTAATGTTAGTTTATATCTTATCTTTAGAAATGCTAATAAAATTAATTTGTGATATAACAAATAAAAATTTAATAGTTAATAACCCTAACAAAAATTACTTAAATAAATTAGAAAATATTTTATTTACAGCTATTAGTAATTATACAGAAGCAATTTCATACTATAACGAAAATTATTTAAACTTTAATCTCGATAACATTAAATTAAATGTTCCTTCTGATTGATTGAGTTCAATAAAAAATATTTTATCTATATTTAATCCAGGTGATAATAACTCTTTAACATTAACTCTATTGTTTTCAGGAATAAAAATAAATTACAATTCTATCTATAGACAAATTAAAGAAAATAAAATAAAATCAGTTAAGAATCCAAAAATAAATAAACCTAGAGGATATTCTACTTTAACTTCTAAATCTAAAATAATTAATTCAAAAAATAATATAACAATTAGAAAATTTAGTACTTCAAGTCGAAATCTTAGAAATAATGAGCAAATAGCGAAAAGTTTAACTCATGAAAAAAATAAAGATATAAATTATAATAAGTCAATCTTTTCAATATTAGATAAAATTAAAGAATTCACCAAAGATAAAGATTATGACCCTAAGAAAGTGCAATTATCAATAGAAAATATATGGACTGATATTACTAAAGAAAAATACACAAAAAATATTTATAGAACAATTCAAGATTTACAGCCTCATATATACCAAGTTTTTATTCTGAATGATCCTTCAGTACTTAAGAGAACTTTCCCAAATTTATATTTATTTTTAGATGACATTAGAGTTTTTTTAATCACTTATAATGTTATAACAACATACTTTAGAAGATCCAGTCGAACTACAATTAGTTGTCATGTAGCTGATCAAATTTTATTTTTTATTTATAAAACATATTTTTTACCTCTAATTGAAACTATAAAATTAAAAGAATCTGATTGTTGAGGATAAGAAGGATTTGAATCTACATTTATTAAAACATTACTCTCTTTAAGATTAAATTTATAGGGATAATTACCTTTTATTATACTTAAATTTCCTCATTTGCTTAAGTCAGTTGTAACAGGTAAATTTTTATCATTTATTTTTAACATGGTTTTATTTATTTTTTCACTTTTATTAGTAGGATTAGTTGGATTTTTATTTATAAGTTTTAATATTTCATCTGAGATCTTTGAATTTTTTAAAATGCTATCATCATAACAAATATTATAAGTTAATATAATGCTTTTAATATAAAAAGTAGAATAATTTTCTAAGATTAAATATAATGAATGTTTAAAATATGTGAAAGCTTCGTCAAAGTTATTTTTTGTATAAATTTTAACTGAACCTATAGATCGTATCTGATCTATTCAATTATTTTCAAAATTTGATAAATAAAAAATCTTATCTCCTTCTAAATTATCAGTTGAAAAAGTTAGATTTAATTTTAGTTGAAGTTTAAATATGGTATCTGAGTTTAAATTATCGGATATATCTCTTCAAAATAATAATAAAGCTATCCTTAATTTACTTGATAAAAGTTCTTCTATTGTAAAAGGATTTATTCTAGTTATATTATTTTCTTTAAATTTTCATGATAAAAAAATAAAATCTGTTCATTTACCTTTTTCTAAATTAAAGTCTAATTCAAAATCTCTTATTGAACGATCCCACATTCTTCTATATTTTATATTTGAATCTCATAATTTATTTTTTACTTCATCTTTGATTTCGTCTAGAAATCTTATTTTATCTAATATATTTTCTAGATTAATTAAATAGTTATCAGTTTTATTATAAAGAATAATTGATTTTATACTTGAACTTCGTATCATTTTTTTTTTATTTTTTATTTTTTGTATCTAGAAAGGAAGTTTGTTCTTTAAATAATTTCAGTTCTGCCTTACAACTGGTATGTGGACTTTTAATTTAAAGTCTTTAATTGTTTCTTGCTTACTGTAATTTAAAATTTATTTGTTATAATGAATTCACTATTTAGTCTTGATTCAGCATAATCTCAAAAGGATTCAAATTTCTTTTCTACTATTGAATCATACATTTGTATTAAATCTCCCTTTGTGTTTACATCTATTAATTTTATTTTTAAATCTGATATTGTATCATAATTTATATCTAAAGGTTCTAAGACTTTTATGCATTGATACTTTACTTTTTCTATCCCTTTATCTTCAATAAAATCGGATAGGGAACACATCTGATAGGGTTTTGGATGATTTAATGTTGAGGTTAAATAAAAACTTAATAATTCTTTATGGGTATATACAAATCCTTGATGTTTATATAAATAAACTTCGGTTAAAAATAATTTTATTAATTGTTTAAAAATATAATAAGTGTATGAATTTCCTGCATAATTTGAATATGCATACTTATATTCTTTATATTCTTCATATCATTGACTATAAGTATTTCCTTCATCTCAATATTCTATGTCAAATTCTGACCCTAAATAAGGTGAATTTAGTTTATTGTTTTTAATATCTTGTTTTGTTAAGTCTTTTATTTCTTGACCTTCTTGTTTAATATTAAATACAATTGACAGGGGATAATTGTGTATTATATCAGAAGGAATATGTTTATAAAATAAACTTACTAGGATATTATCGTATTTTTGTTTATTGGATGTTATACCTTCAGTTAAAGTATATTTTGTACATCCTAGTGAATCCATAATATAGTCATAGGCTGTTATATATTTATATATATCAAATTCGGTTAAATTATATTTTTTATTATATAATTCCATTATTTCTGCGTCTGTTAAATTATAGGAGATTAGTTTTTTATTTTGTTCTAACATTTGTAAGTAGTTCGAAAATTGTGTTGATAGTGTTGAGTTGTTTGTGTATATTAATTTAATTTTAAGTATTTTTTATTTTTAATTTAATTTTGTATCTAGAAAGATAGTACTAATATTTTTATATTTAGGTTTTAATCTTATTTACCTAAAAAACTAAACTAGTTTATAGATAAAGAGTTTTAAGGTAAATTAATTTAGATAAATATTATTTTTTTACCAAAAAGACTTATAATACTCATTGAATTGTTTGGAGTTTTAGAAGTATTTGTTTTTGGTTATTATTTGAGATGAGATAATAGAAGTTATATAAAGTTGTATTAAATTGCTGATTTGTATTGATTGTAAATAAATGTAATCTCTCTAATAGGATGTGTGTAATATTTACCCTTGATTTTGACCTGAAAAAAACCATAGAAAAATATGCTAAAAAATGATAATCTATGTTTTTTTTTTTATTTTAATTAGTATAGTAATAGCTCTTGTATTATTCAGAATTTTAGGTGAAAAAATTATGTGTAATACCCCCGTATTTAAAATAAAATTAATTAAATAAGGTATTAAAAATAAATTCTTCTTTTATAAAATTAATAATAAATAAAAATTAAACCCTATTATTTTTTAAGAACAAGATTATTTTTAATAAATAATCTTTAAAGCACCTTCTATTAAAGATAATTAAAATTTATACTTGACCTATAAAGAAGTGTATAGTTTAGCCAAAATAATGCATGAAGCTTTATTTGACTATTATCCTGCTTTAAAAAAATTATTTTAATACTTTATTTCTGTGTGTTTAGCTTTTACTAAATTAGATATCACTATTATTTGATACCCTGCCCTAATCCCAGTGGTTTAGGAATAGAACAAAGATATTTGAAAACCTCTAAAGCTAAAGTTTCTATTTCAGTTGGTCATGGTAAACAGAAAACTGTAGTATTAAAAAGAAAATTAGACCAAACAGATACTAGAGTACAAACCCAAGCAATAATACCAAATATTATTAAAAGTATGGATGCTTCTCACTTAATCTTAATTTTAAATAAATCAATTAAAAATTCTCCTATTATATCAATACAGGATTGTTTTGGAACATTGCCTAATAATATGATTGATTTAGAAACTTTAGTTAAATTGGAATTTATTAATTTATACTCTAAAGATAACTTCTTGGAAAAATTTAACAATTATTTATTATCTATTTTAGAAAGAAATAAAATTAATTATGAAGTAAATAGAAATGAACATAAAGTTTATATTTATCTTGACGATAATAATAATATTTCACTAAATTAAAATAAATTAAAAAAAAAAATTAGAACCTCTATCATTCTGACTACCTCCACAAGATGGTGATTTAATTTTAGAACAAATTAAAGATTATAATTATTTAATTACGTAATTTATTATTCATTATTAAAATTCAAGATTTACAGCTATTACCTTATTTTAACTTTAAATTTGTATAGTAATATACAGTCTTTTCATTATTTTTGAAAGATTTAAAAAATAAAAAAAATAATTTATCTTTCCTTTTCTTCTTATCCTTAAGCCAGAAAACAAAGACAAGGCCAGAGGTACACAGAAAATAAAATATTATTTGTAAGTTTTTGTGTGTTCATATAACCGAATAAATAACTAAGTGGAGATAAATAGATTCGAACTATTATTTTTGTAGTGCAAGTACAACTGATTACCATTATCAGATACCCCCTTATTACTTACTATTACTTACTATTACTTACTATTACTTACTATTTATTTATTATTTATTATTTATTAATTATTATTTATTATTTATTATTTATTTATTATTTATTTTTAATTATTATTTTATTTTTTATTTATTATTATTTATTTATTATTTATTTTTAATATTCCTTATTTTATTTAATTTTAAATACAGTTTAATATTAAGCTATTATATTAATTATATTTATTTTTTACTTATTATTTATATTTATTTATTTACCCGAGTATTTAATAGATTATAAATGGTTTATAATTGATTTAATTTTTATTATCTTTTACCCTCTTAGCGTTAATATTTAATAGATTTTATTTTATTTGGATTCAATAAATTAATTTAATTACATTTAGAAATATATAAAGATTTAATATAATATTTTATTTTATTTTATTTTAATTTTTCTTAATAATAAATAGAGATAATAATATGCTCTATCTATTTTGTTTTGTTTTTGTTTAATTTATTTAATTTCCTTAATATTCCTTATATAATCCTTTTTTTTATTTTATTTTATTTAATAATAAGTAGAGTTTATTTATTATTTTTATTTTATTTTTAATAATTTATACCTTTTATTTTATTTTTTATTTCTTATTATAGTTAAATATTAAGAGATTATATTACAATTTTGTATTTATTTGTTATACCTTTCCTTTATTCCTGATAATTTAGTAGAGTATAACAATATTTATAAGATTTTATTTTATTTTATCAAAGGAGAATATATTTTACACCTACTTTTTAACTTATTAAGGAAAAATAATACATTATTGTTTCATTTTTAACGTGGGGTGACGTTAACGTTCTGCCATTGGAACTAAATCCCTTATTGTAATTATATTTAATGTTATATTTCTTGTAAAAATAAATATCTAAAATTTAACATGATTATGACTTTAAGATAATAATCATGGGGGTATATAATAAAATTAAAAATAATTCTCCTTTTATAAAATAACAAAATAATCCATAAATTAAGATTTTCTATAGACAAATTTATAAATATTGTTAAGTATTATAGAAACTTAAGGTTTATTTATTTTATTTTTATTTTTAATTTATAATTAATCTCTCAATATTTAATTATGGTTTTTATTTATGATCCCTTTTTTACTAGTATAGGTGTGGTCTAGTATAGCCTCAATTTATATTTAATTATGAAATATAAGTTTATAAACTTTATTCTCTTTGAATAAATAATTTTTGGGGCAATTTTTTTATCCACTTTTTTTGAACACTTTCTTTGGGATAAAAATAAGTTTGATTTAAAAATAGAAAGAAGACACTCTTTACTTGATTATATTAAAATAAATTCTCAAGGAAATGTAAGGCGGCATGTTATACACGAACTTTAAAAATAACAAAATTATTTTATGTCCTTATTCTTCAAGAGCAAGAGCAAAAAATAAGTTTAGTTTATTGTCTTATTGTCTTATTGTCTTATTGTCTTATTGTCTTATTGTCTTATTGTCTATAGATAAAAAAAATAAAAATTATAAGCGGTTAACCTTTTTAGTTTAATTTTGTTCTGTCCTTATTCTTCAAGAGCAAGAGCAGAAGGATTAATATTTTTTTTAATTAATTTTAATCTTATAAGAAAAATTAAATGTTGACTTGGAAATCCGGAATAATTTGTAGTTTTGTAGTGGGCATGTGACACTGCAGATGAACCATGTAAACTTAATAAATCTTTGGCAGATGTAGTATATAAAACGAACAATTCATTTTGACACGGGAATTTATGTATTACACGGATAGGAAAGACTGGATTTTTATATCCTCGTCCAGTATTCAGATATTTGTACTTGCGCCAAAAAGTTGGATTGGTAAATCAAATTCCCACTGTTATATAAAATCCCTAATCCCTAAATAGACAGTGATGATTAAACAAATTTTTATTATTTTTAATTTAAAAATAAAAACAAAATTGAGTGATAATTCTTGGGGGAGGGAGGGGAAAAAAAATAAGAAAAAGAAAAAGAAAAAGAAAAAGAAAATCAATTAAAAAGATACTTTATAATAATCATTGAACTTTCAACTTAATTAAAACTTAAATTTATAAAATAAAACTAAGAAAATTGTGTAATTTATGCAAAAATTTAAAATTAGCCCTGTAACTTTTTATAGTAAAATATTTACAGTTGGTGAATTATTGTCTTATTGTCTTATTGTCTTATTGTCTTATTGTCTTATTGTCTTATTGTCTTATTGTCTTATTGTCTTATTGTCTTATTGTCTTATTGTCTATAGATAAAAAAAATTTTTAAAAAAAACTTTAAATTTAAAGTGTGAAAATAACCAAAATTTATTTAAAACAACAAAAAAAAGGTTTTATTTCCCCTATATAACATTGTAAAATTTCGTTTTCGATAAAAAAAATAAACACAGGCACAAGCCCTATAATAGGGTATTATAGGGCAGAGAGATAAAAAAAAATTATTATTAAAAATATTATTTAAATTTTTATATAACCTCTAAATATAGTTATCTCAGGTTTGAGCTCTACAGCTTAATAAAAATATTATCTAAATTAAAGAAAATTTTAATTAGTTTAGATTTTGGTAAATAAGATTAAAACCAAATTTAAAATATATTTATCTTTCTAAATTTAAAAAAAATAATAAAAATTAAAATAAAATGAAAGCAAACTTTCTTTACACAAAAAATAATAACTCAATCTTATCAACATATTATACAAACTATATAAATATAATGGAGACATTTAAAAAATGAATCTCAAATAATTTAACAAATATAAAAATACAAGAATTGTATAATAAAAAATACAATTTAACAGAATTCGATATTTATAAATATATTACTGCTTTAGATTACATAAATTATTCTTTAAGCTATACAAAATACAATTTAACCGAAGGTATAACCTCAGATAAATATAAATATAACAACATTCTAACAAATTTATTTTATATGAATATTCCGGAAGAAATAGTAGATATTATCCCTATCTCAATGGTATTTGGTGTAAAACAAGTAGGTCAGGATATAAAAGACTTAACAAGATCTGATAAATTAAACAATCTATTTTATTATAATGAGGAGGGAGGCGATGAAGATTCTTTAAATGGTTGATATCAAGATTATAAGATGTATAAATCACATTATTCACAGTATGGAGGTAACTCCTACACATATTACGTCTTTAAACAATTATTAAAGTTGTTTTTAACTGAAGTATATTTATTTAAATATAAAGGGCAAATCTTAACTTATAAAGAACTAATTCATTTTTATAAATGTGATATATTTAATTTAGATCCAAGTTCAATAAAACCAATTTCAGAGTTAATTGATAATAAAGAAATTTTAAAAGTCAAATATCAGTGTATTAAAGTACATGAACCAGGAGATATAGATTTAAACTCAATCTCAGATTTAAGAATATATTTAACAGATGTTAATAAAATAAATAATCTTATAGATTCTTATGATTCTTTAATTGAAAAATCTTTTAGATCTTTTTGAGATTATGATGCAGAATTTAAGAATAAAAATTTTCTTGAAAAATTACAGTTAAATAAAAATAAAATAAAAATTTACTTCTTAATAAAACTATAGAAAGTGGTGATTTTTTGTAATTAAAATGAATTACATCAAAGATATTTTTGCTTTGCTTATGTTAATAACTTCAATATTATATTTTATTTTTATAATTTATGTAAGTCTTTTGCTTAAATAAGATTTCTTTTAAGCTTATAAACAGAATATTAATTTTATCTAGGTATGTTATTAATATTTAAAAATTTTAAACACCTATTTTTTATTTAAAATTTAAAAATAAAATAAATAATATGCAACTTTCGTTAATACAGTATAGTTATAATAAAGCCGAGAATGATTTTACAAAATTAGAAAACTTGTTAATTGATATTAGATTTCTTAATGAAATAAAATCAGGGATCTGAGACACAAGTATAAATTACAGGTCATCTCGAGATAAAAATGTAACAAATTTAAACCCCAACTATTACTTTGATCGTTATAACTGAGTAGATTTTATTTTTGAGTCAGAAAGCTATAGTATAGATGATTTGATCTCATAAAAATTGAAGTTAATCTTATTTTTATTTTGAAGAGATATCATAAACAAATTAAGCTCAAATAGCACATTTAAGTTACAATTAAAATTAAATTTAAATTTTTCAAATGAACATTTAGATGAAAGAGAAAGCTCGCAAATAAGATCAATAGGTTCTGTAAGACTTTTCAAAAAGGAAAATTTCAAAGATGTCTTATCCTATTTTATTTCATCGTTATATTTAACCCAAGATAATTATTCTACATTTTACGTTAAAGATGTTATTTTAACTTATAATATATGTTATGAAGATAGTATCTTAAATAACCCTAAATTAATAAAAAAAAACTCTTTAAATGAGTTAATTGATAATCCTTCAAAAAAGATGCAAAAAAATAAATATAATTTAAAAATAAGTGTGAAAAATCTACCTCTTACTACAGATTTATATTTATGGGGGAATATAAAAACTTTTAAAGGTGAATACCCTTATCAATTTGATCTTAAGGAAACAAAGATATTAATTAGTAACGAAGGTAATACTTCTGATATATTTAATTACATAATATCAATTAGGGGTTTTAAATTCAAAGAAAAACCAATCCTTATTCACAAAGTTAGCGTAACAGATAAAAATTTTAAATTTATTCACTTGAATTTCACAGATATTAGCTACGATTTAAATTTTCCAGATTCTTTCGTAAGAACGATTGATAATAATCAATATGTTTATGAAAAAGGAGAATTAGTACTATCTCAAAAAAGAAAAAAAAGTTCAATACTTTACTAATTTACCTAGATGTAAAAGTTTAACACAAAATTTTATAACTATGGACTTAGAGACAAAAAACATAGGAAAAATTTTAATACCATACTGTGTTTCTATTTTTGATGGGACTAAAGCTTATTCATTTTATATTACAGATTATAAATCATCTGATGAAATGTTAAAGGCTTCAATAAATTTTTATATTAAGGAGAAAATATAATAAACACAGAATATATCTTCATAATTTTTAATATTTTGATGGGATTTTCTTAATGAAGATAATAAGCAGTGTTGTAGATAGTAGAAACAATTAAACCTGTAATAAGAGATGGGCGAATAATTAATTTAAGAGTTGGATTTGACGTTAAAAATCAACAAAAAGATAAAACTTTAAATAAAAAAAGTAAATATTATGTAGAATTTAGAGATTCTTATTTATTGATAACTACCTCTTTAGAAAATTTAGGTAAATCTTTTTCTAAGAATAAAGGGAAATTAGAAAATAAACTGCCTTTTCCATATAAATTTGTTAATTAATAAAATATTAATTATAATTATATAGGACCCTTTCCAAACTTAAAGTTTTATTTAAAATTAAATAATAAAGAATATTTCCAATTATTAAAAAATATGCTAGCCAAAGGTAAAGACTTAACTAAATGGGATTTAAGAAAGGAAACTATTGAGTATTGTGAACAAGACTGTAAAACATTATACTACGCTATAAATGAGTTTAGTAAATTAATTTATTTACAATTCGGAGTAGATATATCTAAAACCCCCACAATTTCGAGTTTAGCATTTAGAATCTTCAGAGTAAATTTTCTACGTAAAAATAATAGTATTGCAATATTAAACAGTTTAACCTATGACTTTATTTATCAATCTTACTACGGAGGTGCTGTAGATGCCTATATACCTTACGGTAAAATATTAAAGGCTATGATGTTAATGCACTATATCCTACTTCTATGAAAAATAATCCAATGCCTGTAGGTAACCCTTATTATTTTGAAGGAAACGTTTTAGAACACTTTTCAAAATAAATTATTCTTACCCTATAGACGATAATTTAAACGGTGACCTTAAAGCTCAATTAAAAGCTAAAACAATATTTAATTTTTTAAACGAAAATTTTGAGTTAAAAGATAAAGATTCTTTCAATTTAAAGTTTATTTAATTTTTCAATTGAAACTCTATTAACGGGTCATTGTCTAATAAAGATAATTTACCTTTTGGATTTGTTGAAGTTGAAATCGAGACACCAGGTAAAATTGAAATAAATAACCCAATATTGTTAAAAAAACATAAAACAAGTTATGGTGTGACTAGAACTATAGCCCCAGTTGGTAAATGAAAAGGTATATATTTTAGCCAGGAACTTTATAATGCTTTAGAAAAAATTTCTAACTATAAATTTAAAGTGTTAAGAGGATTTTTATTTAGACAAGATAATTTATTTTAGTCCTATGTTGAATTACTATATAATATTAAGGAACAAAGCTCTAAAATTTCACCACGATACTCTATTCTTATTAAGTAAACTATTATTAAATTAATTGTATGGACGATTTGGTATGAGTCCTGATAAACCTGATCATTTAATTACAAGTTATAAAAAAAGGAGAATCGCCTAATAAAAAAAAAATAATGATTCAATTTACATTTATAATGATGTTTTAAATGTTATAGATTTTGGAAACGGTAATGAACTTATAACATACACACCAGAAAACTTTTTATAATAATATTTATTCCATAAATTATGATGAGGATAGTTTAAACTCTGATTTATATATTACTGTATCTATAGCAGCAGCTATTACTGGATACTCTAGAATTTGTATGTTTTTTTTTAAAGACAATCCTTTATTCAAATTATATTATTCCGATACTGATAGTATATTTCTTGATGTGGATTTAGAATTAATTTTACCTCATTTAGTCGGTAGAGGATTAGGTCAATTAAAACTAGAGCACGAATTTTCTAAGGCTGTATTCTTAGCTCCAAAAGTATACGGGGTATTACTTCAGGAGGTGAATCTTTAGTTAAAGCCAAAGGTGTTAAGAGTATAATTCCTTTCAATAACTTAGAAACTCTTACTAAAAAGGGAACAAATCTTAAGATTAAAAATGAAAAATGGTATAGAAACTTAAAGGATGGAAACATCATAATTTAAGAAGAAATTTATAATTTATCTATAGATCAACCAAAAGGGATTTAATTTACGACCAAAATGGAATACTAATAGATAAACAACCCTGTATTTTGGGAAGAAATCAAAGAATAAAATTTAAAACACAAATAAAATTAAAAATAAAAAAAAATTTATAGTACAGTTTAATATATTATATTACTCTTTTATCAACTTAACTTTTAACCACCCCATTTATCAACTTAACTGTGATTATAATTCAAGTTTTTTCTGTATATTAAATAATTATTGAAACTTAAAACCAATAATTCTCTAGTGTACAGTTTTTGTTTAATTTTTTTTTAATAAATTTAAGATAATCAAACTATAGAGAATAAAATTTAAATTTTAAGGTAAAGTATAATAAAAAAAAAAAACCTTAATTATAATTAATATCTTATTTGATATTAATTATATAACTAAGGCTTAAAAATAATTTTATTTTATTTTTAAAATCTAAGTTTTATATTAGACAAAATATATTACTATATTTTTACAATTAAAAATTTATGTAATTAAATAATCAGAATCAATGATTTTATTTAGGTCTAATTTACCGGGTTTAAGCTGTAATCAGAAAGAAATTTATTTTTTTTTAAGTTGGGAGGATATAAAAGGTAAGTTAGAGTGATAACTTTTTTCAATTATTATAATTACCTTATTTTCTTCCGATTTCACTTCATGATAAATTTTATATTTTTCTAAAATAGATAATAAATAATTATTAAACTTTTCTAAGAAATCTGATTTAGAATATAAATTAATAAATTCTTTTTTTACTAACGTTTCTAAATCAATCATATTATTGGGTAAACATCCAAAACAATCATGTATTGATATTACAGGACTAATTTTATTTTTAGGGGTCGAAATTGTCTTTAAGATTAAAATTAAATGAGAGGCATCCATGCTATGAATTGTATTAGGAAGTATAGCTTGTTTTTGGTTTTGACTGCTAGTTTCGTTTATTTTTTTTTCTTAAAATAATTTTTTTTTCTGTTTACTCTTTCCTACAGATATTGCAACTTTAGTTGTAACTTTTTTTTTTTAATATACCTTTGGGTAATTGTCAATCCACTAGGATTAGGGCAGGATATCATAAAATAGGATATCTAGTTTAGTAAAAGCTATGCAAATTGATAAAAATATTAAAATAACTGCTTTAATGCGGGATATTTAATAAATAAAGATTCGTGGATTACTTGGGCTAGTTTAAATACTTCCTAATAATTTAAAAACAATGTTTCATTATCGTCAAAAGACGGTACTTTAAATAAGATTGAATTTAATAATTGACTCAAATTATTATTTTCGTTAAGTGTGTCAGAATTATCTCCATTATTGAAAGAATCAACTTCTTCTAATAAGTCTAAATCTAAGTCATTAATTACCGGTTCACCTTGTTTTATTTTTTTTCTAGGTCTAAAGAATCGTCAGTGTTTAATAAATCTAATATTTTACTCTCATTTATTTTTTGTATTTCTCCTCTAGTATATTTTTCAAATGAGGAAATTAATTGTTCACAAACTCCCTTAACCGTTACATTATAAGTACGAGTCATAATTGAAGGCTTTATTAATTTTCTATTCAGTTTTACCATTCCTAGCTTATAATATTTAGGATTTTCATTTGAAAGTTCTTTTAATTTTTTTATGTGTTGGTTCAATTATTTAAGAGTAAATATCCTGGACTTTATCTGCGTTTTCAGTGTCTTGTATAACGTTTACACTTTTAGCAAGCTCAACATCTTTTAAAATAGTAGCAAAATGTTGAATTCCCGAGCATGTAGCATCTAATCATATAGGTAAATTAACTTTTTTTCCTAATTTAAAGTTTTTCTAGGCCAAACAAAATGAGATGAAAGCAAATCTAGAATCAGCCTTAAGAATAAACTCAATATACAAGCTTAGAATTTTATCCTCATTTTGATCTACTCACCTAATTCTATCAGCATATGAAGCTCTACTAATTTTATTATCATTATGTGTATTAGCTCCATAAACCTTTAAAAAAAATAAAGACCCTTTTCAGTGATTTTTTTTTTACCTTCATCAAATTGTAAAAAAGCTAAGCTTAAATCACTTCCTTGATAAGATAAATAATGTGAGGCGGTATATATACGTCCTCTCCAATCAGCAAAAGTACTTAAATAAAAAGGAATATTATAAAAAGTCTTAGCTATTTCTAAAGTTACAAAGTCTCTTAAAATATTATCGTTATTTTTTTCAATATTACTAGAATTATAATAATTATTAAAAATTAAATCTTTATAACCTAAAATAAAATTTAATACTTCGGTATTTACCTTAAATTTAATAAGAGTTTAAATAATGAATAGCATTATACAGATTATCTAAAGAATTTACTCTGTGAGCGTTACCCATTCCTAATCCTGAGATAAAGTTATTTTTTTCTATACTATTATTTAAATAACCTCCATATTTACTATCACTTCATTTATTTGGTTGGCAGATCATTTGGGTCATTGGGTCATTGGGTCATTGGGTCATTGGGTCATTGGGTCATTGGGTCATTGGGTCATTGGGTCATTGGGTCATTGGGTCATTGGGTCATTGGGTCATTGGGTCATTGGGTCATTGGGTCATTGGGTCATTAGTAGGTAATATATTAGTAAGATTATCCATATTTTCTTGCAGTACTTTTTCATTAAAGTCTAGTGTCATTAAGTTTTTTTTAAGTCTCAGGGTCAATTTCATCTAAAATTATATATCTTTTACCTTTTCTTCAAGTCTCACTAATAATACCGTAATCTTCAAATAAATAAATAAAACGTTCACCTAATTTTACTTTAAATTTTGTAATAATAAAATCTAGGTCTAAATTTTTATTGAATTCAGCTTTATCTTGATAAGCTAAAATCAAGTTATCTTCCATATTTACAATTTTATCTATAAAACTTAAAGAGTCATTATTTTTTTTTTACTATTTTCTTGCGTAATACAAATTTCTTTGATAAAATAATTCAAATCTAAAGAAAAATCAAACAAAACATTTTCTTTATAATTATTTTTTGATAATTTATTTTGTTTTATATAATCCTTAATTTTTTTTATTTTCTAAAGATTTTCTATTTTTTATTCTTAAAATTATATAAAATATTTTTTTTCTTGGACAACAGTACTAAATTCTTTTTTTAGTTTCCTTTCTTTTTCATAATTTTTATCTTTATCATTTAAAAAATCTTCTTTAGAGATTAAAGGTAAATCAATAAATTTTTCTAATTTTGCTTTATTTGTTTTACTTAAAGAGTTTAAGACATTTTTCGTACTGAATTCTTTACTTGTCAATTTTGATACGGAAAGTTTGACTTTTTTTTATGCACCCTTTATCCCAGTATTTTGGGAAGAAATTATAGGGTAAAAATATGTTTTATAAATAAAAAAAATAAAATCTGATTAGCTACAAAGACACTAATATTAGTTCTACTTGTTCGTCTTCTTATCTTCTTATCTTCTTATCTTCTTATCTTCTTATCTTCTTATCTTCTTATCTTCTTATCTTCTTAAAAAAATAAATAAGTTGTTATTACAGTATAAGTTATTAAATAAATTCTAATATCATTTAAAAATAAGTACAAATCAGGGAATATTTTTTCTAATACTTTTATATTGCTAAATATAAAGACTTCATAAATTTTAGGGTGAAGATCTTGAATTGGCTTATAGCTATTTTCTTTATGTTTTTCCTTTAAAATATCTATTAAAATGTTTTCCAAAATACTTAAATAATTTTTATTATTATTATCTATTTTTGATTTATTTATTAATTTTTTATATACTATTTTAATAAGCATTTATAAGGATAATATAAAAGCTAAATAAAGATTGAATTTTAAATTATATTCAAATTCTTTTAAATTTATATTAAACTTTTTTTCATCAGTTTCATTTAAACTTATAGTTTTTGTATTTTGTATTTGTAATAGGATCATAATCAAAGGTTGAATCAATTTCATCTATATCTTTATTTATGACTATAATTTTAATATTTTCAATTAGATCCGTAACCGAATAGACACTATTTTTTAAAGACATTAATAAATTTTCAATTTTATCTAGACCTTTATCTTGAAGTATTTAAGATTTTTCAATTGTTAATAGTTCTTGGTTAAAATCTTTAATATTTTTAAATTTACTGTCATCTATTGTATAATGATTTTTTAATGAACTTAAAATATTTTCCATCTTGTTAACTTTGGAGAACCCACCTAAAAGTTTTAAAACTTCTATCTTTAATCTAAATTTATTTGTGTTTGAATCTGGATCATTTTTACCCTTTCCGGTATTTAAATCATAAAGATAAAATAAAATTAAAATAGCTGATCATCAAATATTGTGGTAAAATATTAATATGTCAACAAAATAAAATCTTCAATAACTATCGGATTCATTGTTGAAAATAAACATAAGAGGATCATTCTTAGAATTTTCGTAGTCATTTAAATAAAACTCATAATCTAATACTCAATTATCATTTACATCTTTGATAAAATATGATATTGGTTAAATTTTGAAAAGTTCTACCAAAATCCCTGAGAGATTAGAATTTGGTACTTTAAAATCTAAATTAGATTTTTTTTTATTTTTATATCAGGTATATTTTTTTATAAAATTTTAAAGAAAGTTAATATACCCAGATTAATGTGTAAAGTCTCATCTCCATTTAATTTATACAAAAGTATTTTATTATTATTATCAAAAAATTTAATATCTGTGGGATTGAAACTATTATTTACGTTGACTACTATTTTAAATACATAATAATTAAAGGTAAATTTACTTTCTTTACTTATACTTTCTGATTTTGTAGTATAAATTGTTAAATTACTAGGATCTATTGGTTTTGTAATTAAAATTTTATTTATTAATATTACAATTTGTTTACATTTTCTTTTATATTAATTATAATATAGTTTCGTAACATTGAAACTATTATAAAAAATTTTACATTTTTTGGATCAAATAGATTATTTGGAATAAACAAAAAAAATATTTTTTTTAATTTTTAAATTTTTAAATGCTCATAAGAAATCATACTTTTTTTAATTATTTTTTTTTAATTTTAAAATATCAAATTTAAGAAATAAAAGGGGTTATTCTTGAAAAAATTTTTTTCTTTAAACTTTATTATTAAATAAATTTTATTAAATTACCGTCCTAGAGGGAAAGAAAACCACTTCAATAAAAAATTTTAAAGGAATTATAAATGAATCTTTCTTTTATGGTTCATTGCAAAATAAAAAATTGTTTTTACCTTTCTTAATAAAATACACCAAAATCAAAATAAATGTTTTTCTTTAATATAATAATAATGATAAGAAAAAAAGATTTTAATTTTTATAATAATAAAAAATTTGATTTAAATACTAGACAGGTAAGATCCAAAATATCTGAAGTAAAACCTAGTTTACCTGTCAAAGGAATTAAACTATTAAAACAATTATTTTTAATATAATCTTTAATTTTAAAATTAATAGGATAGGAAGAGAGTTAAACATTAAATTAAGCTTAGATTGAGCTTTTTAATTTCTGGTGTTTCATATCAAGGTATATAAAAAAATTTTTCAGATTTAGAATTTAAATTATTAATCAAAGTAGGGTAACTGAAACCATATTAAAAAAAAGAAAAAGTGGAAGCTATTTAATAATTATTGGCTATCAACTCATTGAAAGAAGTCTGAAACAGAAACTCCTTCAATAACCACGGGCATAAATCCGTGGTAAACACCGCATATTTCGGAACATTGACCGTAAAATACACCTTCTCTTTCTATAAGAGCTGATACCTGATTTAATCTACCAGGTGTACAATCAACTTTAATACCCAGAGAAGGAACAGCAAAATTGTGGATAACATCAGCCTAGTATGAATTAAAAAAATTAAAATTTATAGATGAAGTTTGTAAAGCATAGACGGTGTCTATAGAAAAAAAGGTTTAACTATAGAAACTAATTTAGGAAAGCTTTCTTGAAGAACTTAAATTCTAGGTTTATTCTCAGATAAGCCTTGGACCGTAGAATTTAGATCATATCTAATTTTTAAAACATTAATTAAAATAATTACTTCTCGTAAAGAAAAACTATCTGTGCAGAAAACTATACTTTTATTTAACTTAGCTCCATCCCCAATATTAAATGGGCTAGCAATAGGTGTGAATAATTCATAAATGTTATCAGGAATTTTTAATTTTTAATTTTTAATTTTTTTTTTATTTGAATAAAAATAATCATATAATTCATTAAAACAAGGTAAGGTTCTAGTACAAATTTCTAAGCCATAAAATTTATTCCCTTTTCTAACACCTTGTAATAAATAAGGAATTCGAGAACAATAATGAGAAAGAATCATACAAATATATAATATATAAGCTGAACGTACTAAAGCCTGTTTAAATCTGTATCTTGTATTAGAACTTGAACTAGTTTTTTCTAGTCACCCATCCGATAATAATTGGCCTACTAAAATTGAATAAACATAAGGTGTGAAAAAAATTTCTTTTCTTATTTTAAAACTTAAGTTTTTAAAGTTTACTGTAGAACCTAAATTTGAGCCATAAACTACAATATCTTTACAAGAACTTAAATAAAAAAGGATTTATATTTTTCATTTTAGTTGATTTAGTATTTTTAGATCTTTTAAAATTTAAATTAATTCCCTTTTTAGAATATAAAACACTAAAAGACCCCAGTAATTTTAAACTAAATAATTCCTTTTTTATTATATATTTATTTTTATTAATAAAATTAAAATATGAAAAATCAATCTCCTGAATTATGAACATTTTTTTAATATTAATACTAGGACTATTTCTTAATCTAAAATTTTTAGATTTATTAGGTGTAGTCTCTGAGGTTTGAACAATTTAAAATTTAAAAAGAATGAAATTTTATGCATTCTCAAAGTTAATTGTTTACCTGCTAGTAATGAAATTTAATTAAAATTTTCTAGCATATAATAAGATTCTTAATTGTATTAATATTTTTTAATGTATTAATATTTAAGGGCGAGATGTTTCACCTGTTACAATATATCTAACGTGAGTATCAACAGGCACAACTAATCTTTGATCTACATCAAGCAATCTAAGTTGACCTATTTCTAAATCTGATTCAGGTATAAGATAACTATCGAACTCTATAGCTTCACCGCTCTCAGTTAACATATCTGAATATTCATAAGATCAATACCATTGATGACCTGTTACTTTAACTGTTAAAGCAGGGTCAATTACTTCGTCTAAAGTATAAAGTAATTTAAATGAAGGGAAAGCGATAGCAATAAGAACTAAAGCGGGACTAATAGTTCATATTAATTCTATTAATGTCTTTTTTTTCTATGTATTAATTCTTCTTTCTTCTAAAAAAAAAAAATAATTATGACTTAGTCATTAAAAAAAATAAACATAGAAAATGATATTTGACTTTATTTTTAATTTATAATTTAATAAATTATTCACATACAGTCGATGAAGAAAATTTTAAGTCTGTAATTAAATATTAATTAAGAAAACTTTTTTCTATTTTTTTTTATTATTATTATTATTATTATTAACATAAATTAATCTTAAAAAAAAGTTGAGGTTATTGGGTTTTTATTTTCTATAGTGGACAAGGCAGACAAAATTTCCTTGCTGATTGTTATCATTAATCTTTTAGATTTTAATTAAAATTTTTATGTTTTTATGTTTTAGCAAAATGTTTATTTTTATAAGTTATGAAAAAGGAAAGTTATTCTTCGTGTCCGAGTTTGGACTTTTAAGAAATGTAAAAATAAAAAATTTTAATACTAAAAGGTTTACAACTTTCCAGCATTTAGTGAAATTCAAATTTAAGTTTTTATATTTTTTAAATTTTGACATTTTTAATTTACTACTATATTAAATTTTAATTTTTAAATTTTTAATTTTTAATTTTTAATTTTTAATTTTTAATTTTTAAATTTTAAATTTTTTAACAATTTTAATTAATTTTTTTTTTATGTGTTTTTCCATACAAAGGACTATTAGCCCCAGATTTTGATATGCTCATTTTAATTCGAGTAGCATCGTTAATACTTTTACCAAATAACTTTCTTTTATTTCCTGTATATACACCTTTAAGTGATTTACTAAATTTAAATTTAGTCTCAACAGAACGTTTAATTCCCTCTTCTCAAAGCCAAGTTATAGTGAGGATTAAGCGATTTTAGCAATATTGTATATTGTATATTGTATTAAAAAAAAATCTAAATAATATTGTTCTCTTTTTTATTACAATTGAAGCGTCACAATAGTCTAGAATTTAAAGGCTAAAATTTCCATACCCATATTTAAAATAAAGCCCTAGATATAAAATAATTATTACTTTTGAGATAAGATTTATTAAAGTATCTAGTAAAACGATTTTATAGTTCGATAGAACTTCCAATATAAATATGATTTTTTTTAGTTTATTCGTTCATTTATAAACACCTGCTAATCCTTTATTTTCCTTTAAATTTAAAGATCTAGTTCTCATTTAGAATCTTCATAAAATTTTACAGGTTTGATATTATTGTTGCTTGCAGTTGTGTCACTGACTTCTAGAGCCAAGTTTGTGTATGAGGTATCTGTGCTTTTTTGGAATAAATCATCACCTTGGAATAAGAAATTTTTGCTGAGTTTGAATAAATTTTTTATTGAATATAATAAATTTTTATTCACTAAATTACAAAAATCTAAATTTATAATTTTAATGGAAAAAGGATTAAATTAAGAAAATTGATAATATTTTAAAAATAATTTAAGATTAATTTTGGTATTAATTTTAGTTTTAGTAGGATAAATTAAAAATTATAAAATAAAAAAAAATAAACACTTGAAAAGGGCACATTATAATACCGTGATTTAAGTATTTATAGACTAATGTTGATTTATTAGAACTAAAATAACTTATCAATGACATTAAAACTCAGAATACTGAAACTAGTATCCAGATTAAATAAAACATGATTGAATCCGTCTTTATTATTACGATTTAATTATACTATTTAATATTTAAATCTTTTAATAAAGTAACTTTAATTTTGAGTTAATTTTAACCATTTTATTATACAGGTTTATAAAGCTTAGCTAAAAATTCTATTTTTGGTACTTTAAATAAGTATTATTTTTTATTAACAAGAGTTTTCTATTTAAATTTTTATTTAGATGAATTAATTTTAGATTTAATTTTTAATATTTTAATTACTCCTTTAGGAGTTAAATGAGCCTTAGAAGTCATTAAATTAGCTATTATTTTAAAATTCTTAAAATCTTTACTTTTATCACCTAAAATAGGATATTTTTCAAAAAAAGGAATAATAATTTTAATTATATCAGATAATTTGGTTACAACAAAATTAGAATACTTACTTCTTACTAATTCTGTTCTTCCGCAATTAAAGAAAGAACTTAATTTTTCAATTAGTAATAAATCTCTTGAGTGTTGTGTCATCTGACACCCTATTACAATTTTAGTTTTATTTATTTTATTTTTAGAAGTTTTTACAAAGAAACATCCCTCAGCTTCCAGAAACCCCACTATTCAATTAGGATCTAGGTTATCAGGTAAAGTTATTACAGGAACTTTCTTAGTTGTTATATTAGAAAATTTAAGTTTCAATATTTCAGGTAAACCTTTATTAATTGAACCTCTGATTGAAATAATTTTATTAAAGCCTTCAATTGTAAGATGTTCTTTATTTTGGATTAATTTAAATGCTTCTTTGAAAAGTAAAAAATCAGCTCTTTTTTTAGAAATTAAAGGGTATTGATCAAAATGATTTATAATAATTTCTAATTCTTTAATTGAAAAAACTCTAAATTGGACCATATCTTTTTTTAATTTACTGATTACTCCTATACCGCCAAAAAAATCTTGAAAATTTTTTAATAATTCTAGATCTCTTCTATTTAAAGCTATAGAAAACCCGGGGTTTACATAATAACCTATTTTGTATTTAGAATTTTTACCAATGGCTAGATGGAAACAAGCGTCGCCATCTGAAAACCCTGTAACATAAAGTGGATTTAACACTAAAGGGATTTTTATTATATTTTCCGTATATTTATTTAATATTTATAATACTCTTTAATATCTTAATTACAATGTAAAAAAAAATTTTATAACCTAAGTAATTAGTAAATCATTAAAAAAAAAATATTTATAAATATTAAATCAAGTTCAATAATGAATAAACTCTTATTGAATACTCCACGTTTTTACGGTATAAAATTTTAAATTGTAAGTTCATAATGATAACTATCATTAATTTTGGTTATTATATTATAAACCTTTATCTTTAGAGTTATTATATATTTAACTAAAAAACTGATTTCTCAGCGACTAGAGCACACCTTACAGATATTTAGAATCTGAAGAACCGTCTGCTCGTTGCTCTTTTACAGTAGGCTAAAATTTTATTTATCACTACTGATTTAGATCCGCGATTGTCCATTTTAAAATAAAAAATTTTTTTTTATTCTCTATCTCTAGTGATATTACCGTACCATTAGTGATTAGCTAAGCCAGAGTTTAAGTTTCCTTAATCTCCTTGGTTACTAGAGCTTTAGGAGTTCCCCGGAGTTTGGCTCTTAATACACGAAACAAAAATCATGTAAAGTAACTATACCCTCAAAACCGGGGCTTGCTCCATCTTGAAAACCTATTTGCCAAGGTGTAGGAGCATCTAATTGTAAAATATTGTTTGAAAATCCTAGGAATAGTCCTATGGAAACTGAACCAAATATAAATAAAATCATTTTTTTAATCATTAAAATTATAGTACGCTACTTAAGCGATAATTGATTTTTTATTTTATTTAAATATTTAATTAATTAAACTTATTATTTTTATGTCTATAAATTTTTCACATATTTGGCTTATGCTTATGCATATGCTTTTTAAATAATTTATTTGGTCTGTATCCACTTTATCGATCCGCAAAAGGACCAAAGGACCAAAGGACCAAAGGACCAAAGGACCAAAGGACCAAAGGACCAAAGGACCAAAGCCTGCTTGCTTTTTATTCTTTTTTTAATTTAAGACCAGTAGGGAAAATGAAAAGAAATAAAAATAGGCTAATAAGAATATTGAAAGCTAGAATATTATATTTAAATAAATACACATCAAACCTAAAATAAAACTTAAAATTTTTGTGCTATAGCAAATTTTTTCTCTTCCCTTTACCTATTACCTATTACCTATTACCTATTACCTATTACCTATTACCTATTACCTATTACCTATTACTGATTTTTTTTTTAGATTTAGGATTAGGAAAAGAAACAAAAGGATAAGAAGAAGGGAAAATCTACTCTTTTTTTTCTTTGTTCTGAAAAAAAAAATATAATTTGATATAATTAGCTCTATTATAAATATAATTAATATTTTTATATATATTTTATACACTATAAATATACTGTCTATGTCCTTATACTTGTCCTTGTCCTTTAGATTAGTTAAACTAAGGAATTAAAAAAAGGTAGAGGAAGAAACAATTTATTATTCCTAGAGAGGACGGTAAACTTTTATAATTTAATATAATAAATAACTATAAATAATTTATTTATAAAAATTAACAGAAGGTGTTTTATTTAATTTAAATTTAACTTTTAATAATAATATAAAGTTGTTAGGCTAAGCTAAATCAGCCTAAAAACTAAATTTTTATTATAACCAGAAGAACCAGTTTTTTTTTCAATTTTAAAAATAAAATATACAAAAAATTTATTGAACTGAGTAAAAACTTTTACCCTTCTTTGAGATTAAAAATAAAATTGAATCTTTTAATAATAATAAGTGGGGTTTATGTTGAAATTTTAATTAAATAAACGGATAAACCTATTTACTATCATATTTAAAAATTTTAATTTGGTTATAAAAAATTTTTTTTTAATTTAGAATAAAGATAGCAAATTTTAATTCTCTATAAAATTTATTTTATTTCTATTTTAGGAAAAAACATTTCCTACCTTTTATATGTATCTAAAACTAATTATTATTAAATTATTTTTCTTATAAAAAAAATGAATGTATAATAGATCAAGTAAATTTAGAAAAATTTTAATATTTATTATAGTTTGGTAGATATAAAATTAAAGGTTGAAAGATCTCTTAAATAAATTTTCTTTATTGTTTATTGTAGTCTATTATTAGTTATTTACCTGAATCTACTCTATAACGAAATATATGCTTATTTACATTAAATTTTTTTGCTGTAACTTATAAGTTTTCAAAAGAATAAAGCAATAAACCTTGTTTATCATAAACTTCAATTGTTGTATTCCCTCTTCCTTTTCAATAATTTTGTTCTGATTTAATAAAAATCTTACCATCAGGATGAACCTCAAAATTTGCTTATTTACTTAAAAGTTCGATAATCTTTTTTTATCTAGTAAATAATAATTTAACTCCAAGTTATTTAAAATTTTGACATTACTACTTAATCTATTATCATTCATACGCATTATTAATGCTTGTATTAAATTAGTTCCTTCTTTTTAAATTTGCCAACCATTTAGTTTTAACATTAATATACTTGTTCAATCTTTATAATCTTTGCCTTTTTCTTTTTTTTTTAAAGGAAGAAAATTTAGTTTATTTAAAAAGGGACTAAGATATTACTTAAAATTTTTTTATCACTAATTTGTACATTTTTGTAAATGTAATATATTCTTTCAGTTTTTATGTTTAGAGTCAGATTCAATTATTTGAACAGGCTTACTATTTATCCTACTAATGTTATAACTACCTGGTAATTCTAATAGAAATGTTTGAATAGCTTCTAAAAATCTTTTTTTCAGTATTTTATTTGAACTATAGTAAATCTCAAAGGAAATTTTTCTTGATTAAAAAAAAATACTAAACAACGCATCTCCTTCAATGAACCCTAAAAGCCAAAAAGGGTAAATTTTATCTCATGAGTATCTGGCAATTCAAATTTGTTTCTTTGAGTATTCATAGAATCCTTGAACTCTCTTATTTTTTTTAGATATTAATGATTTTGCTTATAAAGATAGATTTTTTATTTTTATTAAAATATAGATTTAAAGCTTCTTTAAACGCAAGATAGTTTAAATATTTTATAGTATTCAAAGCTTTAATATCTAGGGTTTTAAATTTATCAATAATTCATTATATTTTTTGAATAGTTAAAACAGCCTCATACTTATTTGTTTAAATTTTACCTTGTCCAAGTCTTTGGCTTATATTATTGAAGATCTTTAATATCATCTATGTGTAATTTATTTTAAAATAGAAACCAAAAGTATTTTTTTAGTTTGAAATATAGAAAGAAGATTCGCGCAGAATCCTGATAGCCAATGAGCAAATTATTAATCAGATAACAATGAATAAAAAGGAGAATTAGTAAAGTATTTTATATGATGAAAAAATTTAGTAAAACTTTTTTTTTATTTTTAACCTGAAATCCGTAGAATATTTTTTTTTTTACTTAAAAACTTAAAAACTTTTTTTTTTGGTTAATAAAAACAAACAAACAAAAGAAGAAAATGAATAAAGAAAATAAAATAATTATTATGTTTACCATTGATTTATATAACATATTTAATATTAATAAGGAGTAATATCAAAAGCTATGACCACACAGGCATTTAAAACAATAACTGCCATTACAATAGGCAAAAGATTTGTTCAACAAAATCTAATCAATTGATCATATCTTAATCTAGGAAAAGTTGCTCTAATTCAGACAAATAAAAAACAAAAGAAAGATGTTTTTATACCCAAAATTAAGGATTGAAAATTAACTAATGAATTATTTACAAATATTTCAGGAAAATTCCAGCCTCCTAAGAATAAAATAGAAGTTATACATGAGAACAAAACAATGGAACTGTACTCGCTTAGGAAAAAGAAAACAAAAGGAACAGAACTGTGTTCTACAAAGAAACCGGCCACAAGCTCTGACTCAGCTTCTTGAAGATCAAATGGGGTTCTACTTGTTTCAGCTAAAATAGAAATGAAAAAAATTATAGAGACGGGTAATAATGGTACTATAAACCAAATAGCTTGTTGGCTCTCAATTATAAAAGTATAGTTGAATGTACCAGTTAAAATTATAATAATAATTATTACTGAACCCAAGATTAGCTCATAACTAATCATAGCAGCTGTTGATCTAAATGCTCCCAGGAAGGCATATTTAGATGCTGCAGATCACCCAGCAAACATCACTCCGAAAATTCCTAAAGAAGATAAAGTTAAAGTGTAAAGTACACCCATGGAAAAATCCGAAAGAGCTAAACCTTCACCAAATGGAATAACCGCCCAACCTAATAAACTAAAAAATAAAGTTATAACAGGAGCCAAATAAAATAGAACTTTATTTGATTGTGAAGGTATAACAGGTTCTTTTATAATTAATTTTAAGGCATCACTAAATGGTTGAAGCACACCGTAATAACCTACAGTATTAGGACCGACCCTTCTTTGAAAACTAGCCAAGGCTTTCCTTTCAATGATAGTCATGAAAGCGACGGCTAATAAAACAGGAACTATTATTACTAAAACTTCTAATAATAAATAAAAAATCTTGAACATGTTTATTTTTATTTTTTAATTTTTCTTTCTCAAAATAAATAGAAAGCCATTATAATTTAAGTTTTTATCTTTTGTCCTTTGGTATAGCCTTGCATATTTAAATTATAAATAAAATTTTTTAATTACTAATAAAAATATAAATTATATTTTATTCAAATAAAACCTCTTTATCTTTAAATTTTAAAGATAACAAAAATTGTTTGAACTGGATTAAAATAAAACCTCTTAAAAAAAACTAATAATAAGATTATTTGTTGTCTGGCCTTGTCTTTGTTTTCTTACAGAAGAAAAGGAAAGGAAAGGAAAGGAAAGGAAAGGAAAGGAAAGGAAAGGAAAATTTTTTAATAAATTAAATAAGATAAAAGATAAATAAATTTTATTTAAGGTGCTTTATTCTAAGTTTATCTAAGAAAAAAAAAGAGGGTTGATCTTGATTAAAAGTTTTACTATGATATTTTTTTTATTCCTCTAACCCACCCTTTATAAAAAAACAAATATTTAAATTTTTTCTTATACCTAAAAAAAGGTGGTTAAAAAATTTTTTATTTTAAATTAAAATTAAGAAAATTTTCTCCTCTTTGATATTTTTTGTATTTACATTTTAATAAAGGGAAATCTTTGGAAATTGTATTTTTATTTTATTTTCTGTGTACCTCTGGCCTTGTCTTTGTTTTCTGGCTTAAGGATAAGAAGAAAAGGAAAGATAAATTATTAATCAAGGGATTGTTTTGAAAATTTAATTAAAAACGGATAATCCTATTTGCTTCTACAGCGATTAAAATAAATTTATTCATTATCCAAAATAACTTCTATTAGAATTCATACCTTCTAAAATTTTAATATAAGTAGATAAACCTTCTTTATTTAAATGAGCTTTACTATTAATTAGATCTATTCCTTTACAAAAATAAGCGTAATCTAAAGTTTTAGCCCTTAATAACTGTGTATCTTTAAATTTAGAAATAAAATTATTCACATTATTAAGACTAAAAAATTTTTATATTTGATAATGATTTAGTACTGGAATAAACTTTTCCTACACCTAAAATTTAATAAAAAAAAAATAAAACAAAACCTGCTAATCAATTAATATTTAATAAAGAAAAATTAGGATTGTATGTAGGTTTTTGAATAGGATTATAGTTTGGAAAAGCATTTAATAATAAATATGATAAACCATTAGGGCTGTGTGCTTTCAAAGCAATTCATTTTAATAAACCACTTAAATTTAAATGTTCTTTACATAAAATTAAATTAATTACTTCACATCAAATTTTAAAATGTACTAATTTATAATTTAATAAAGGATAATGAATAAAATGTTGTTTAATAGTTAAACAATTTTGTAATCCATTAACTATAAATCTAATATACTACTATTATCCTTAGAGTGAACAATTTTGCCAATGCCAAAAAATTGTTGTATTGAAACCAACATAGCATAATTAGCAGGATTATTTGCAGCTACTAAATTAAAACCTATTAATAAAGCTCATCCTGTGGTATTACTTATACTTATAACTACACTAAAAGTAAATGAACCTTCACCATCAGTAAAACCTGTTACAAATGAAGGATTTAATTAAGAATTTTTATTTTTAGTTTTATTTTTATTAAAATCAGTATTATCTTTAACATTTTTTTAATAATTTCTATTTAATTTTAAAAATAAAAAAAGGCATAATATTTATTAAATATTCTGGTAATAAATTAATACAATTAAATAAATCATAATTAATTAAAAATATAAAAGCTACAGATAATAAAACAGGTACTATAACTACAAATACTTATAATAATAGATATAATATTTTTAACATTGTAATTTTATAAAATTTATATCGCTTACACAAATTTACTAATTGAAAAGCCTTTGTAATTTTTCTCTTCATATTTTTGTTTCTTGTCTTTTTATTTTTACCAATCCTTAAAGATGAAAGGACAAAGTACTCATTTTTTATATTTTTTTTTAATATTGTTTTTTGTATCTAAAAAAAAGAAGACTCCTAATTTATTTTTTTTTTACTTAAAAAAAAGGAACATATTTATTTTTCTTAATTATTATTTATATTTAAATTTAATTTAGTTAATTTTTAAGTTTGTTAATAAAAGATTTATTTATTTTATTTTAATTTAAATTATTCTTATTAACAATAAATAAAAAATTTAGTTTTGATAATTATAAAATTTAATTTTAATTAGGCTGGTCTTTTACCATAATTAGAGATAAAAAAAATATAATAAAATATTAAACTTGTTCATTAAAACCTCTTTTACTTTATTGTAAAATTAATATAAATACAAACCTGAATTTTGTAAATATAAATAAAAAAGATGAACTGGATTAAAAAACAATTTTATTTTTAATTTTTATTTTAAGTAATAGCTTTATTTATAATAAAAATTTTAAAAAGGAAAGGAAATATGCTTTGGTCTTTGGTCTGGTGATTATAACAACCGGCAGCACCTAGCACAGTGTTAAACTCTCTATTTTATAATTTAATTATGATTACTATTATTTCTACTTAAAATGATTGGTGTAACTAAAGCTAATAATAGAATAATACTACTTAAGATTAAAGGAAGACTAAATTTACTATATAAAGACTCACCTAATATACTTATTTGTAATGTAGATATTAAAGAAGACTCAGGTGTTATCATATTTAAGCTATTTAAAGATACTCCTAATTGATCAGCACCGTGTCCTATAAGAGAATAATCCAATCCTCCAAAGTTTAATAATTGAGAAGAAGTATCACTACCAAAAAATAATGAGTTTAAACTTAATATTGATCCTAAATTAATAAAGTTAAATCCTGAAGATAAACTTGTACTTTGTGAAAAAGAAAAAAATAGAGGAATTAAAAAAATAAATAAAGAAATAAATAAAATAGAAATGCTAAAAGCTAAAGGTAGAATTTTAGCATATTCAGGTCCAACCTCAACTATATCCAATATGTCTACATTTATCATCATAATTACAAATAAGAACAATACTGTAATAGCTCCAATATATACAATTATATAACTTATTCCTATAAAGTTTAAGCCTATAAATATTAAATAAATAGCAGCACTTAAAAATACTCCAATTAAGTATATTATAGCTATAACAGGATTAGTTGAAGTTATAACAGTTAAGCAAGCGAAAATAGAAAAAACAATTAAGAATTCTAAAAAAAAATTAGTAATATTCATAATAATTAAGAAAAAGGGTATTTTTATACCAATCCCTTAACGCTTCCATTTTTAAGAGAAAATGAAAAAGAAAAAGGGTAATTTGTTTTTTTGATAAAATTATCGTAAAATTTTAATTCTTTTTTTTCTTTGCTATATTTTATTTTGTTTTAATTATAATTATTTTTTTTGGAAAACCAAGCCAATAGCCAATAGCCAATAGCCAATAGCCAATAGCCAATAGCCAATAGCCAATAGCCAATAGCCAATAGCCAATAGCCAATAGCCAATAGCCAATAGCCAATAGCCAATAGTAGGTGGTGGCTGGCTATCATCTACTCCTAAAAAAATTTATTATTAAGAATAAATTATTAAGATTAAAATATTCCTGAAGCCAAGCCAAAGCATTTATATCTCTTCTACCTTTTCCCTTTTCATTAATATTAAAATTTTTCTCTTCCTAATGTACAAGAACAGTTTTTTTTAATAATAAAACTAAAAACCTAAAAAAGGGAGGATTAACCGAATTCACCGGATTGTCACCGGATTGGCTTTAAATATTAATTTAATCTGTCTTGTATTCAATAAAAACAAATTTTTTTTTATTATTCAAACCTCGTTCAAGAAAAAAAGGATGATTTAAACATATACTTTATTATTATTATATGAAAAAAAAAGAATCAAATTATAGAAAAAGTACATAAGGCTGTACTCTTTGTTATTTAAATATTTATTTGTTATTATAACAATAAATATAATTTCAGTTTATAACTTAAATTATACAGACTAAATTATGTTAGTTAGATTAGATTAGGATTATAAATTAATAATGCTAATTACTAATTACTAATACTATATTAGTTGAAAAATAACTGATAATTTTATCAAAAATTTAAAGTTCACTAAATTAATTATAACTATCCTTGTATTATTGGTTGATGTTTATTTTCCTTAACCTTAATTAATAAAAATTAAATTAAAACAAAGTTCATTGTTCTTTATTCCTATTTCTATTTATTATATAAAAAAAGTCAAATTGTATTTTTTTTTTAATAATAATTATTTTACCGGTTGTTTTGTTTTCCTTATCTTAATTAATTATTCTATTATTCTTTTTTTTATCATAGTATCAAAACAAAGAACAATCTCAAGCTGCGGAAGTAAAAACATATTATTTTTTTTTAAAATTTTAAAATATTTAAATTTTAAGTAGCTGCAGTGACATGCAGTGGCAAGAAAAGAGAAACAATTTTTTTATAATATAAATAGAAATATAAATATAATTTTAATTTTAATGAAATTTAAGACAAAGACCAAAGTAAATTATACAGAACTTATTAGTCATCTTATTTTTTTTTATAAATTGACAAAAATTTTTATTATTTTTAAATATTATTTATATTTTTTGTGCTATATTCAATATGTCTACATTTATTATCATAATTACAAATAAGAACAATACTGTAATAGCTCCAATATATACAATTATATAACTTATTCCTATAAAGTTTAAGCCTATAAATATTAAATAAATAGCAGCACTTAAAAATAGCAGGGAATTAAAAAAAAATAAAATTTATTTTTTATGAATATGAATATGAATATGGATATATTAAAATTACTTTTGATTATAACCTTTTCTTATAGTTTGTAATTGTAAGAATCATATGCTAAGTTTTAAAATAAAATGAATTAATATATTTTCTTAATTCATAAATATTTTTCAACTTCAAAAAATAAAATTTTTAGTTTGAAAATTAAAAATTGTTTTTTTTTTATTTATTACATATTTGAATCTATAATCTTTTAGATTGCGCTTGAGGGCATAAGATTAAGAAAAAAAGGGGATTAAGACCTAAGGGACTTGAACCCTTATCTAACCCATTATGAGCGAGGTGCATTAACCAATTATGCTAAAGTCTTTTTTCATTTTTAATTATTAATAAAGTAAATATTTTATATTTGCTCTTTTTTTTTATAGCAGGAAATATCTTGTAGCCTTTTAATTTATTATAAAATTATTATTAATTAATTATATAATTATTATTAATTTATTATATAATTATTATTAATTTATTATAAAATTATTATAAAATTTAAAGATCTTCTTAAATTTAAATTTACTTTTAATAACACTGTTAATTTTAATAACACTGTTAATTTTAATAACATTTTTAATTTTAATTAAAACTTTACTTTAAAAAAACACTTTTACTTTGATTTAATATAATTTTAAAAAAATTGAATTTAATGCCAGGGCCAGGTAAAAATTTAAGTTAAAAAACCCAAATTACAAATTAAAAAAAAGTCTTAGAATTTAAAAAAATAACTTGATTTTAATTTATATTATTTTTATCCAACTACTAATATGTTAAATTATTAAATTATTAAATTATTAAATTATTAAATTATTAAATTATTAAATTATTAAATTATTAAATTATTAAATTATTAAATTATTAAATTATTAAATTAAAAATTCTGTACCATTAGCGTATACTAATAATATAAATATAATTTAAATTAATATATAAATATTTAATATACAACCCTAATATTTATTTAAATTTTAATATTTAAATTTTTAATATTAATAAGAAGTAAGGGATAAAAAACCCTTTTGTAATTGTAATATAGTAAAATTTTCTAATCTAATAAAAATTTTAATACAGTGAAATTAAAAAAAGACAAATTCCTTATAGCCTTAAATAATAATGAATAAAAATTTTATGTTGAGGCTGAGTGGCTGTCTTGGCCTGTCCTAGTAATACAGTCCTATTCATTAAAAAAAGAAAAAAGAAAAAAGACAAAAGAAAAAAGACAAAAGAAAAAAGACAAAAGACAAAAGAAAAAAGACAAAAGAAAAAGGGAAAAGATTCTTTGCTTTAGCTACCGACCAAACTATATTTAATAAATAATAATGAATATTTAATAAATAATAATGAATAATTAAAAAAAGCATATTTTTATATTTTATTTACTTTTTATTTTGCATAATTTTGTTTATTATAATTTAAATTTATTAAAAATTTATATTTAATTAAATTTTCGGGCCATATCAGATTCGAACTGACATCTTCATAAATGACAATTATGTACTTTTCCAATTAAGTTAAAGGCTCTTTTATTATAAAATAAATTTAAATTTATTATAGTCCAGTATTTAAAATTTTATTTCAAGAACTAGGTGATTCGAACACCTACTGATGATTTTGGAGATCACTATACTACCTTTATACGAAGTTCTTTTGTAAGATAAAGAAGTACCAGATTTGGTATGTAAAGATGTAAAGTTGATAAGTAGAAAAGGTAGAGTTATAAAATTTTTAAATTTGAAAAAAAAGATATTTTTTGTTTAATTTCTTCAATACTCGAACTATTAAAAAAAGTTTTTAATATGCAAATAAAATTAAAAAAAGAATTAACGTCCTTTAGGGAAGATAGCAGTAAAAGGATAAATTTAAGACAAAGACAAAGAATAAGAATAAGAATAAGAATAAGAATAAGAATTATAAATAGAAAAACTTACTTACTTATTAAAATTTTATTTTTTTTTTATTATTTAAGATTTTAATTCTTATTCTTTTTTTTTTATTTTTTTTATTTTAAAATTTAATTTATATTTTATACAATAGATATTTATTCTTTTCATATTTTTTACAAACAGTATATAAAATTTTATTTACAAACGAGTATATAAATTAGTTTTTACTTTTAGTTATTAGTTTTTACTTTTAGTTAATAATAAAAGATTAATAAATTTTATATAATTTTAAAGGATTAGATTAAAGAAAGTGGTATTTTGGGTTAATAAAAAAAAGAAATACCCTTTATTCCTTAAAAAATAAAAATAGGCAAATTTTATTCAATTGCGACTATTATAAAGGGTAAAATCAGAGATTCGAACTCTGAACCACAGCCGCCACAAGACGTTATTTTACCAATTAAACTAATTCTACCTCTTTTAGAAAATAGTTTTTATATTCTTAAATATTTGTTCATATTCATTCATTAAAAATAATTTAGGATCATATGCTGGTGCTTCAATAGGATTAAAATTAGGAAAATTTTCTTCTTCTTCTACTATAATTAAAATAAACCAAATTTAAAAAAGATCCTTTAAGCTTAGAATTTATAATAAGGCTTCTTTATTTTATATTAGTAAAGCTTCTTTACTTAATACTTAAAACTTAAAACTTACAACTTAAAAACTTAAAACTTAATACTTAAAACTTAATACTTAAAATTTTTTTAATTTAGCTAGATTTAAGAACTAAGGCAGAAGATCATAACTTAAAATAGACTCATTTATAAATTAATAAGGATATTTAAAAAAATGATAACTTAAATTTTAAACAAATTTTAATCCCATTTATTATGAGAACTATAGTATTTTTATTTGGTCCTTTATTAAGAGATCCTATATTATAAAATTTTTTTATTCACTTTTTGTAACATATCAAGGCAAGATAATCACTTGCAACTAAATTATAGTTAAAAAAAATTAAAATAGAATTATTACTTGAGCTTGTTTTAGAGATAGAATAAATTTACCGTTCCATCCGTGAATCCGGATCTCAAGGATTAATTGTATTACTATCACTATTATAATTATTTACGGAATTAATATTTTCTTTTTGATTGGGCAACATTAAATTACTTGAATACATTAAATTTAAAAATCTTGGCTTTGGTGTGGTATTTCTATTTCAGAAAAAGTATTCTCTAGTGTAAATAAAAAAGCACCCTTGATATATAAATTTTTGGATTCATAATAAGAAAAAAAAACGGTTTCTTGTCAAGCTTCTTCTTCTGAAGGAAAGATTATGAAATAAATAAATATTACTTCGAATCATTAATTTTTATTTTTGTGTCTTTCCACCCTATAAAGGACAGGCAAGAAAAAAACAAAATATCTAAATTTATCATCTTTTAATATAAATTGAATAGAATATTACTAAGAGAATATGACACATTAGTAAATGATACATTTTTATCTTTCCACCCTATAAAGGACAGGATCATTGGATCATTGGATCATTGGATCATTGGATCATTGGATCATTGGATCATTGGATCATTGGATCATTGGATCATTGGATCATTGGATCATTGGA
>Ga0307513_10000303_pt1 | contig 70737 bp, 77 predicted proteins | sample 15_EM_MG_FD_202174 | JGI IMG/M metagenome (GOLD analysis project Ga0307513, IMG submission 202174) | Populus trichocarpa ectomycorrhiza microbial communities from riparian zone in the Pacific Northwest, United States - 15_EM | ecosystem: Host-associated > Plants > Roots > Unclassified | place...
ACCAAGCGGATATCGAACCGCCGATCCCGAGAAGGGAGTGCAATCGCCCACGCTCGCAAACGAAGTCGCGGATTTCGACGCCGCCATCGCATTCGCGAAGCACGATGCCCGCTTCAAAGGTCAGCCGGTTGTTCTCATGGGGAAGTCTCTTGGGAGCGTGGTGGCGGCTCGTGTTTTGTCGCTTCACCCCGACGTCGTCGGTGCAGTGTTCCTAACCCCCGTCTGCAGCCTCCATCCGAAGGCGGGCGATCCGGCGTGGGTGTCAGATCCCTACCCCAGGCTAACCGCTGAAACCCGGCCTACCGCATTTATAGTGGGCGATGCTGACCCAATTTGCTCAATTCCGTCTTTGTACGGCTTTGCACTTAAGATGGGCCGCAGCCCCCGCATCGCTGTTGTCGATGGCGATCACGGATTCCTAAACGCACAACAGCCGACTTCAAATGGGACGAATGTGCAGTTTGCTGCAGAAAACGCAGCGGCTGCGGCGACAGCTGTTATGCGCGCCTCGGCAGCTAACTGAGTAGTCTATCGGGTTCGGAGCTTTTTCCGGAGAGCGACCTTCCGAAGGTCGCCTGAGGGTCGATTCTGTTGAAAAAGTCGGTGGGGCGATATCTCGGCCCGATTTTCGGCAATGATTTTGCCCAAACGGAATCTGAGAGAGATAGCATTACCTAGACATCCGCGTGACGCGCATAATTGTGCCCCACTCAAAAGGCTCCGAGGCCTTTTTCAACAGAATCGGTCGGAGGCGGACTCACGCAGATCACCGAAAGGTGGCGCTCAAGCCTGTCGGCGCTGTGTAAGACAGGGCATGGACAATAAACCTACCCTTCGCCGCCTGATCGATCTCCGTGGCGTCGCCGATCTGGAACTGAAGGCGCTGATGAAGCGCGACTTCGCCGAACCGGACGCCCGCGCGACCCATCCCGAGATCGACGAATGTTCCCTGGAGCACTTCGGCCTCACCGCCGATCAAGCCCAGGACATCGCGCGCCCGGCGGACTGGGACAGGATCGAGCGCCAGCCGATCGCCCGACAGGTGGCGGCGTTCGAGGATGCCGGGTGGGACGTCACCGACGACAAGCGCCGGCCGCTCCGAACCCTGGAGCACTTCAACCAGCAACTCTGGCTGGCGGCGCGTGGCGTCGCCGGGCGGTTGCCGAGCCCGCCGCCAGCGCCCCTGGAGGCCGAGCGCCCCGATCCGTGGGCCGTCTCTCTGGCGGCGGAGGCCAAGGCGTTCCGAAAACGCTAGATGGTCGCCTCTCAGCTGGAGGCTACCCTGTGAGGACGGATTGCTGCGGCTGATCGAGATTCATCGTCGAGGCCACGCGCACGCTCTGCCTCGGGCGGCGCCTGGCGCCAGTGGACCTTGAGACCGCGGCGCATAGCGTCGGTCGGCCGAGGTTTCTCAATCGGTTTCTCAATACTTGGCTATTGGGAAACCGCGAGACAATTTGCGCAGCAAAATCAATGGTCAGTCTGTCACCGAGATTGAGAAACCTGAGCGGCGCCGATTTGGGAAACCGCGCGCAAAAAATCATAATCTTCTCAATCTGTTGCTCCAGCCGCTGTGACATTTCCTATGGACCGCCACTGACAAATTCAAAGATCCGTCCCACCGAGGAAATCTGGCATCATGTTCGGCGCATCTTGTGTGGCGCATCTGCCACACTAAGTTCATGGGGCGCGGCGGCCGTGCTTGATGAAGGCGGCCCCGCCGATCCGCCTCCAAGGGGAACGCATGAACATCGACGCCTATTCCGATCGCGCCAAGCAGGCCATCCAATCGGCCCAGAGCCTGGCGCTGGCCCGCCGCCACCAGCACCTCGGGCCCGAACATCTGCTGAAGGTCCTTCTGGAAGAGAAGGACGGCCTTTCGCGCGCCTTGATCCAGAGCGCCGGCGGCGACCCGCTGGCGGCCGACCGCGCCATCGAAACCCTGCTCGCCAAGACTCCGAAGGTGGAGGGCGGTTCGGGCCAGCTCTACATGAAGCCCGAGACCGCCAGCGTGCTGGCCAAGGCCGAGGCCGACGCCAAGGCCGCCGGCGACGCCTTCGTCACCACCGAACGCCTGCTGATCGCCCTGGCCGCCGAAGGCGGCGAGGCGGCCAGCGCCCTGAAGACCGCCGGCGTCAACGCCGCGGGCCTGGAAGAAGCCGCCAAGTCGGTGCGCAAGGGCCGCACGGCCGACAGCGCCTCGGCCGAGGAAGGCTATGATGCGCTCAAGCGCTACGCCCGTGACCTGACCCAGGCGGCCCGCGACCAGAAGCTCGACCCCGTGATCGGTCGCGACGAGGAGATCCGCCGCACCATCCAGGTGCTGTCGCGGCGCACCAAGAACAATCCCGTGCTGATCGGCGAACCCGGCGTCGGCAAGACCGCCATCGTCGAGGGCCTGGCCCTGCGCATCGTCAACGGCGACGTGCCGGAATCGCTGAAGGAGAAGAAGCTCCTGTCGCTGGACATGGGCGCGCTGATCGCCGGGGCGAAGTATCGCGGCGAGTTCGAGGAGCGGCTGAAGGCGGTGCTGGGCGAAGTCACCGCCGCCGAGGGTTCGATCATCCTGTTCATCGACGAGATGCACACCCTGGTGGGCGCCGGAAAGAGCGAAGGGGCGATGGACGCCTCCAACCTGCTGAAGCCCGCGCTGGCGCGGGGCGAGCTGCACTGCGTGGGCGCCACGACGCTGGATGAGTACCGCAAGCATGTGGAGAAGGACGCGGCTCTGGCCCGTCGCTTCCAGCCGGTGTTCGTGAGCGAGCCGACGGTGGAGGACACCATCTCCATCCTGCGCGGCCTGAAGGAGAAGTACGAGGTCCACCACGGCGTGCGGATCTCCGATTCCGCCATCGTCGCAGCCGCCACCCTGTCCAACCGCTACATCACCGACCGCTTCCTGCCCGACAAGGCCATCGACCTGGTGGACGAGGCCGGCAGCCGGGTGCGGATGGCCGTGGATTCCAAGCCCGAGGAACTGGACGAGATCGACCGCCGCGTCGTGCAGCTGAAGATCGAACGCGAAGCCCTGACCAAGGAGACCGACAAGGCTTCCAAGGCTCGCCTCGAGAAGCTGGAGGACGAACTCGCCGACCTGGAAGTCCAGTCGGAGGAGATGTCCGAACGCTGGGCGTCGGAGAAGGACAAGGTCGGCCAGGCCGCCCAGGCCCGCGAGGCGCTGGACCGTCTGCGCGCCGAACTGGTGGCCGCCCAGCGCCGCGGCGACCTGCAGCGGGCCTCGGAGATCGCCTATGGCGAGATCCCGCCCCTGGAGCGCCGCCTGGCCGAGGAGGAGGCCGCCGCCGACGACAACCCGATCAATCCCGAGGTGGTGGACGCCGAGCAGATCGCCGCCGTCGTCTCACGCTGGACCGGCGTGCCGGTGGAGAAGATGCTGGAGGGCGAGCGCGAAAAGCTGCTGAAGATGGAGGACGCTCTGCGCGGCCGCGTGGTGGGCCAGGAAGAAGCCCTGACAGCGGTCTCCGACGCCGTGCGCCGCGCCCGCGCCGGCCTGCAGGACCCCAACCGGCCGATCGGCTCGTTCCTGTTCCTCGGCCCCACCGGGGTCGGCAAGACCGAACTGACCAAGGCGCTGGCCGAATTCATGTTCGCCGACGAAGGGGCGATCACCCGCCTCGACATGAGCGAGTATATGGAGAAGCACGCCGTCAGCCGGATGATCGGGGCGCCGCCCGGCTACGTCGGCTACGACGAGGGCGGGGCGCTGACGGAAAGCGTGCGGCGCCGGCCCTACCAGGTGCTGCTGTTCGACGAGGTTGAGAAGGCCCACCCCGACGTCTTCAACATCCTGCTGCAGGTGCTCGACGACGGGCGGCTGACGGACGGGCAGGGGCGCACGGTGGATTTCCGCAACACCCTGATCATCATGACGTCGAACATGGGCTCGGAATACCTGGCCAACCTCGCCGACGGCGACGACGTGGAGAAGGCGCGCCCGGCGGTGATGGACGTCGTGCGCCACCACTTCCGGCCGGAGTTCCTGAACCGGATCGACGAGATCATCCTCTTCAAGCGCCTGGGGCGGGCGGAGATGGACAATATCGTCGGCATCCAGCTGCAGCGGGTGGAGAAACTGCTGGCCGACCGCCGCATGGCGATCGCGCTGGACCCTGCCGCCCAGCACTGGCTCGCCGAGCGCGGCTACGATCCGGTCTATGGCGCGCGGCCGCTGAAGCGGGTGATCCAGAAGGAACTGGTCGATCCGATCGCCCGCAAGCTGCTCGAGGGCGGCTTCGAGGACGGCTCGGTCATCGACGTGACAGCCGACCAGGACGGCCTGCTGATCGGCAAGGCCAAGGTCCACTAAGCCCTTTCCGCTTCAACGCCCTGGGCGCGGCCTCTCTTCCGAACGGCTCGGGAGAGAGGCGGGCGCGCTACCAGCAGCGACGCTCGTAGACCCTGCCGTAGTAGGGATCCCAGGCGCGCACCGTGCGGCAGCTGCGATAATAGGGGCGGTCATAGTAGCCGTATCGCGGGCCGGAATAGTAGTAGCCCCGGCCGGAGTAATAGCGGCGTCCGTCATCGTAGTACCGGCGTCCGCCGCCGTCGTTCGATGCGAGCGCCGCGCCGAGGGCCAGCCCGACGATCCCGGCGGCCACGGCGTCCCCGTGGTCGCCCCGGTCGTAGTACCGATGATAGCTGTGACGGTCATAGTATCGGCCGTGATCGCGGGCGTCGGCGCCGCCGGCGCTGAGCATCCCCACGGCCGCGGTCATCGCCGCCACGCCTAAGCTCAAGGTCTTGCGCATCTGCGCCTCCTCTGGCTCGTCCCTCACAATCGTTAACGCACAGCCTGGCCATCGGCTCCCGCTCCGAGAAGCCGCCGCCCCCAAAGCGAAATCTGTGTTATGGTGATCGACACCCCACGTTCGGGGGAATTGAGCCGCGCCCGCCTTAGGGCGCGCCTGCCCCCGCGAAAGGACCCAGAACCATGCCCGAGGAACAGTTTGTTCGCATGTACGTCCGCGACTTCGCGACCCTGGCGGCGCGGGCTGAAACCGGGTCAGACGTCGAGGCCCTGGTGAAGAAGCGCATCGACGAGACCCGCAGTCACGCAGCCTTGATGGACATGCGCAAGGCAGACGGCCACCTAGCGGCGGTTTCTGAACGCCTGCGCCTGGAATCGCGCCGCAACGCCGCCGGCTCGCTGCGCAATGCGCCCGATCCCGAGGCCGCGGCCAAGCGCCGGGAAGAGTTCATGCTGCGCGTCGCCGACATGCTCGACGCCGACCCCGTGGCCGCCGAGCGGCGGGGCGTCAACCGCTTCTAGGACGTTCTACAGTTCCAGCGTGATCGGCTTGCCGCGGTGGGTTTCGACCCGGCGCATGATGGCGATGTTCGGGCCTACGCCGCCGCCGGCCGGGCGCGCCAGGGTGATCACGAACCAGGCGCCGTCGGGCAGGCCCGTGAAGCTGAAGCGGTCGTAGGCGTCGCAGGTCGTGCGCTTCAGGAACGCCGAATAGTCCTCCCCCGGGGTCGAGGGCGTGCGGGCGCGCACCTCGTCGACGGGCAAGGCCGCCGTCGCCGACGAATTGTAGAGCAGCGTCATCCGCCGCCGCGTCCACAGGGTTTCCGGCGTCAGGATCACGCCGGCGCCGGCGCAGGTATAGCGCGTGCCGGGCCGCGCATAGGCCAGCCGGCCGTCGATACGGTTCTTGCCCGGCACCGCAGACCAGGAAAAATCGCTGGGGCGGAACACTGTGGCCGAGGGGGGCGCTTCCCTGGGCGGACGCGGCGGGCCTGGCGGGCGCATGCCCGAACCCATTCCGGTGGTGCAGGCCGAGACCAGCAGGGCGGCGGCGGCGAGGATGAGCATACGGGCGCGGAACATGGCGCGGAGTTTAAGCAAGACGACGCGCCCCCGCCAGGGGGGTCGCGCGCCGATCGTCAGTCGTCCCCCGTCGGCCGGCCCCGCATGGCCTTCACGCCCGAGCGCCGGGTCTTGCCGTCCAGGCGTTTCAGCTTCGAGGAATAGGTGGGCTTGGTCGGCCTGCGCCGCCTGGGGCGTTCGGCGGCCTTGCGCAGCAGCTCCACGAAGCGCTCCAGCGCGTCCTGGCGGTTCATCTCCTGGGAGCGGGACCCCTGGGCGAACAGGATCAGCACGCCGTCCTGGGTCAGGCGGCTGCCGGCCAGGCCCGCGAGGCGATCCTTCATGTCCTCGGGAATCAAGGACGAGGCGCGCACGTCGAAGCGCAGTTCGATCGCGGTGCTGGTCTTGTTGACGTGCTGGCCGCCGGGGCCGGAGGCGCGGGCCGCGCGCCAGCCGATCTCGTCGTCCGGAATCGACAGCCAGGAGGTGATCTCGATCATGGGCGAGGGGCCGGAATCATCGAGCGATCATAGAAGATTGTGCATCGAGCGCCGCTGAAACGCGCCAATCCCTTGACCTTTGCGCAAAAAAACGGTCGATAGCGCCGCCTTTACCGTGGCGCACATGCGCGAGCCCACGGCCGAAATCCAGTTCAGGAGAACAATCATGCGCGTCTATTACGATCGCGACGCCGATCTCGCCCGCATCCTGGACAAGAAGATCGCCATCGTAGGCTACGGCTCCCAGGGGCGCGCCCATGCGCTGAACCTGGTGGACTCCGGCGTGAAGAACGTCGTGGTGGCCCTGAAGGCCGGCTCGCCGACCGCCAAGAAGGTCGAAGCCGACGGCCTGAAGGTGATGACCGTGGCCGAGGCCGCCAAGTGGGCCGACGCCCTGATGATCCTGGCGCCCGACGAACTGCAGCGCGAAATCTACAAGGCCGACATCGCGCCGAACATCCGCGACGGCGCGGCCCTGATGTTCGCCCACGGCCTGAACGTCCATTTCAACCTGATCGAGCCGCCTCCCGGCGTCGACGTGCTGATGGTGGCGCCCAAGGGCCCCGGCCACACGGTGCGCGGCGAGTACCAGAAGGGCGGCGGCGTCCCGTGTCTGATCGCCATCCACCAGAACCCCACCGGCAACGCGATGGACTTCGGCCTGGCCTACGCCTCGGCCATCGGCGGCGGCCGTTCGGGCGTCATCGAGACCAACTTCCGCGAGGAATGCGAAACCGACCTGTTCGGCGAGCAGGTGGTGCTCTGCGGCGGTCTGGTGGAACTGATCCGCGCCGGCTTCGAGACCCTGGTCGAGGCGGGCTACGCCCCCGAGATGGCCTATTTCGAGTGCCTGCACGAGGTGAAGCTGATCGTGGACCTGATCTACGAAGGCGGCATCGCCAACATGAACTACTCGATCTCCAACACCGCCGAGTACGGCGAGTACGTGACCGGCCCGCGCATTGTGACGCCCGAGACCAAGGCCGAGATGAAGCGCGTGCTGACGGATATCCAGGAAGGCCGCTTCGTGCGCGACTTCATGAACGAGAACGCGGCGGGCCAGCCCAGCTTCAAGGCCATCCGCCGTCGCGCCGCCGAGCACGGCATCGAGGAAGTGGGCGCCCGTCTGCGCGCCATGATGCCCTGGATCGCCAAGAACAAGCTGGTCGACACCGCCCGCAACTAGGGCGCAAGCCGTCATCGCCGGGTCGCACCGGCGATGACGCCCAGCATCGGCCTTGCGCTGGGCGCTTCTGTTTCACACTGTTGACCTGAGAACCCGCAGACTCGTGCGCTGCGGGCGGTCGAGTCGACGATGAGACGCCCCATGGACATACCCGACGACATCTTCACCGAGCCGGATTCGAATCCCGACACCCTCGCCAACCTGGGGCCGCTGCGCCGGCTCGCGGGCGTCTGGGAAGGGCATCGGGGCGTCGATCTCAATCCCAAGGCCGATGGTCCCGAGCGGCGGGACTATTATGAGCGCATCGAGATGGCGCCGATCGACCCGCAGACCAACGGGCCGCAACTCTTCTACGGCCTGCGCTACCACGTCCACGTCAACACCACCGAAGAGCAGATCACGTTCCACGATCAGGTCGGCTATTGGCTGTGGGAGCCGGCCACCGGCCTCATTCTGCAAACCGTGGCCATCCCGCGCGGCCAGGTCGCCATCGCCGCCGGACAGGCCGGACCCAACACCACCAAGCTGATCCTGAAGGCTGAGCGCGGCCAGACCGAATACGGCATCTGCTCGACGACGTTCCTGGAACTGGCCTTTCGCACCGACTCCTACAGGATCGAAGTCGACTTCAACGACGACGGGTCGTGGAGCTATGTGTCGGAGACGACCCTGCAGGTGCGCGGCCAGGCCACGCCGTTCCTGCATCGCGACGTCAACACCCTGACGAAGATCGCCGAGCCCGACCTCAACCCCTGGGCCAAGCTGGTTCGATCCTGAAGGGGCGCGCTGGCGAGGACTCGCCGCGCGCCCTATCGTCGGCCCATGAAGACTCACAACGCCGGCTATCTGCGGGAAGCCGACCTGCGCGCCATGGGGGCCGGGGCGGTCGGGGTGAATGTCCGCGTCCATGAGAGCTGCGTGCTCGTCGGCCTCGACGCCATGGCGTTCGGCGACAATGTGCGGGTCGATCCGTTCTGCGTGCTGACGTCGGCGGGCGGCGCCCTGCGGGTCGGCGATTTCGTCCACCTGAGCAGCCACCTCTTCCTGTCGGCGGGGGCGGGCGTGGAGATCGGCGACTTCTGCGCCCTGTCGGTGGGGGTGCGGGTGTTCTCGCGGTCCGACGACTACGACGGCGACCACCTGACCAATCCGACGGTTCCCGCCGACTTCACCGCGCCCGCCGGCGCGGCGCCCGTCGCGATCGGCCGCCACGTCATCGTCGGCGCGGGGACGGTGATCCTGCCCGGCGTGAGGCTGGGGGACGGGGTGGCGGTGGGGGCGCAAGGCCTGGTGAAGGAGGACTTGGCGGCGTGGGGGGTCTATGCCGGGTGCCCTGCCAAGCTTGTCCGGCCCCGGCGCAAGGCTATGCTCGACCAGGAGATTCGGCTGCGCGCGGCGCTGGCCGATGGGGCGGTGGACTTACCCGTCGCGCATCTCTGACCTTGGCCGATGATGGGGCGCCGATGAGCGTTTTCGACGATCTCCTCGAAGACGCCCAGCCCGGCTATGGCCCGCAGGTCAAGCAGGTGCTGGAGCGCCTGATGACCATGCTGGGGGAGCCGGCCTTCGAGGGGGTCGACAAGGCGGGCTTCGTCGCCCGCGCCGCAGAACTGGCGCAGAGCGGGCCGTTGTCGGCCCAGCACAAGGCCCAGGTGGTGAGCGACCTTTCCACCATCGGCTGGTGGTGCGGCCTGGAGATCGCCGACGAGGACCATGGCCGGCTGGCCCGCCTGGCCCGCGCCGTCTATTTCGAGCAGACCCGGACGGCCATCGACTATCGCCGCGACCAGACCGACCCGGCGGCGCGACGCGCGCACGCGGTGCTGGCCGGCCCCCTCGTGGACAACGCCTTCCACTCGCCGACGCGGGGGACCTTCGACTACGTGCGGGCGCTGGCCGCCGACGGGGAGAACCAGATCATCGAGGTCTGGCATGGCGGCGTGCTGAGCCCCGGCCTGCTGGCCTATGCCCGGCAAAGCCTCGGGCCGTTGCTGGAGCGCGTGCGGTTCATCGGCGTCGACGAGGACCCGAACTACCTGGCCGCCATGATCGGCCATGGCGCGCGCACCTATCACGTCTGGTGCGACAATCCGCTGAACATCAACATCAGCCTGCTGGCGCTGTTCGGGCCGACGCTGATGTTCACCTGCGGGGACGCGGCCCCGATCCAGTTCGCCGACGTCTACTGGTACGCCCACGACCCGGCCTATATCGCGGGCCTCTGGGGCCGCCGCGGCGCGCCGGACGCCTTCATCGCCAACTATCTCCAGCTGGAGTCGGCGCCGTTCCCGCAGGCCGGGGCGAGCCGGGCGCGCACGCGGGCCGAACATGGATTTGGGGCCGACGAGGTGGTCATCGTCACCGTGGGCAATCGCCTGGGGGTCGACATGGACCAGGCGTTCGTCGACGGCGTGGCCGGGCTGGTGCTGGCCAATCCGAACTGCCGCTGGGTGATCGTCGGCGCGCTGCAGGACTTCTGGCTGGGGGCCTTCACCCAGGTGCTGGGGGACCAGTTCAACCACATCGCCTTCGACCCCGACCTGGCCGGCCTGCTGGCGCTGGCCGACATCTTCGCCAATCCGTTCCGGGCCGGCGGCGGCAACACCGTCATCACGGCGATCGATTCCGGCGCGGCGGTGCTGACGCGTGATTTCGGCGACGCCGCGGCCTGGGTTCCGGCGGGGCTTCAGGCGGCCGATGTCGCCGGCTATTTCAGCCGCTTGCAGGAACTTGTGGAGGACAGGGCCTTGCGCGACGCCTGGCTGGCCGAGCAGCGGGCGCTGCTGGCGCGGCGGCTGGACCAGGCGGCCTTCGCCGAGCAGCTGAAGGACGCGGTCGGGATCGCCTACAGCCGGTTCGAAGCGCGCACGCCCGGCAAGCTGGCGGCGATCTTCGGGCAGGCGGAGCGCAAGCTCGCCGCGCTCAGGTCCGACCCAGGACGTCCAGCACGATCGAAACCACCTCGTCGAGCGCCTCGACGCTGATCCCCGGCCAGCAGGGCAGGCCCAGGGTGGAGGCGGCCAGCCGGTCGGTGGTGCGCAACGCCGTGCGCGGCAAGGCGCGGAAGGCTCGCTGGCCGTGCAGGCCCTTGCCCCACCAGCGGCGGGTGGCGATCTCGGCTTGCGTCAGGCGCAGTTCGATCTCGGCGAGTGCGGGCGGGGCGGCCTCGATGCAGAAGGTCGAGCAGATCCATTCGTCGCCGAGGCCCGGCGCCAGGCGCAGGCCGGGCGCGTCGCGCAGGGCGGCGCGATAGTAGGCCGCGACCGCCTGGTATTCGATGCGGTGCAGGCGCCAGAGGTCGAGGGCGGCCAGGCCGTAGGCGGCGGCATATTCGCTGAGCTTGCCGTTGCCGCCCACCAGGGAGGCGTCGCGCTGGCCGTCGAAGCCGAAATTGGCGCGGCGGCGGATGTCGGCGATCACGGCCGGGTCGGTGCTGACCACGAACCCGCCCTCGCCGATGCCCAGCACCTTGGTGGCGTGCAGGCTGACGACGGCGGGCAGCTTGCCCGGGCGCAGGCCGTCGAAGCCGGCCGCGGCGTCGGCGACGACGCTGACATTGTGTCTGGCGGAAAAGGCGTCCCAGGCGTCGAGGTCCAGCGGCAGGCCGAAGGGCGCCACCGGCAGCACGGCGCCCACCCGGCCGGGGGCCGCGGCCAGGGCGCGGGCGGCGATCTGCGGCGTCAGGGCGCCGGTCACGGCGTCGACATCCACCAGGAAGGGCGTCAGGCCCGCCGCCAGGGCCGCGTGGGCGGTGGCGGCGAAGGTCCAGGCCGGCATGACGCAATAGCCGCCGTAGCGGCCGGCGGCGGCCTGCAGGGCCATGGTCAGGCCCATGGTGGCGTTGTTGCAGGTGACGACCGAGCCCTCGTCCAACCCGAACTGCGCGCACAGCCTCTGTTCGAAGAGGGCGTTGAGGGGGCCGAAGTTGGAATAGATGCGCGCGGCGTCGATGCGGCGCAGATAGGGCAGGGCCGCCTCCAGGGGCGCCAGTCGCGGACGGGCCACGGGGATGCGCGGCGCGCGCTGCAGGTCCCAGGGAACGGCGCCCGCCACGGCCGCGGCGGCCGGCGCCTGCAGATCAGCCTGAACCTTGCGTCTCGCCGACATAGCCCGCCCCTCGTCAGGGCGCACTGAGCCTTGGTTTGGGTTGACGTGGGCTTAAGGCCGGGTGCGGCGATCTATCGCCAGGGCAGGTCGGCTTGCCCGCGCAGGATCGCCTCGGTTTCGTCGGTATGCCTGGTTTCGCCGCGCGGGTGCAGGATCAGCGCCGGCAGCAGTTGCAACGGCGCCTTGCCGGTCTTGACGGCGCGCACCAGCACCCGCTTGGCCGGGGCGTCGGCGAAGGGGTGGATCGGGCGCACCTGGAAGGAGCCCGCCTTGGGCGCCAGCAGCGCCAGGATGTCGGCCAGGCGATCGGCGCGATGGATCAGGGTCAGGGTTCCGCCGGGCCGCACGGCCTTGGAGAGGAACCCCGTCCAGGCCGCCAGCCCATCGTCGGCCATCCAGGCGCCGCGCTTGGCCGGCGCGGGCGCCCGCAAGGCCGTCGGGTCGTCGAAGAACGGCGGATTGGCCATCGCCGCGTCGAAGGGGGAAAGGCCCAGGCGGGCGAAGGGCTGCGCCACGTCGCCGGCCACGGCGTCCACCTGATCGCCGAGGTCGTTGAGGGCGATATTCCGGGTGGCGAGCGCCAGGGCCGCAGGGTCGCGTTCTACGCCCACGAAGCGCGCCAGCGGACGCCGGACGGCCGCGGCCAGCAGCGCGCCGCCGGCGCCGCAGCCGGCTTCCAGCACGCGCGCGCCGTCGCCCGCGTCGCAAGCCGCCGCCAGCAGGGCCGCATCCAGGCCGGCGCGATAGCCGCGGGCCGGCTGGAGCAGGCGCACGCGACCGCCCAGCACGGCGTCCTGCGTCGGCGTCTCGGTCTCGTCGCTGGGCGGAGTATGGTTCATGACATCCTTGCGCACGCCTTGACCGTCCCGTATCGCGTCACCATTGTCCCCCGCAACGGTCGAGCCCACATAAAGCGTTCGTCGTTTTCGTCAGGAGTTCAGAGTCCCGTGGACGCAGCGAGCGCGGCCGTCGCTTCCAGGCCCCCTTCCATCGACGGGTTGCTGGCCTTGGCGCGCGCGGACATGGCCGGCGTGGACGCGTTGATCCGCGATCGGATGACCAGCTCCGTGCCGGTGATCCCGGCCCTGGCCGAACACCTGATCGGATCCTCGGGAAAGCGCCTGCGCCCGCTGCTGACCATCGCCGCGGCGCGGCTGGCCGGCGCCAAGGACGACGCCTGCCTGAAGCTCGCCGCGGCCGTCGAATTCATCCACACGGCCACCCTGCTGCACGACGACGTGGTGGACTCCTCGGAGCTTCGCCGGGGACGGGTGGCCGCGCACCTGATCTGGGGCGCGCCGTCCAGCGTGCTGGTGGGCGATTTCCTGTTTGCGCGCGCCTTCGAGCTGATGGTCGAGACCGGCTCTCTCAAGGCGCTGGAGATCCTGGCGCGCGCCTCGCGGGTGATCGCCGAGGGCGAGGTGCTGCAATTGACCCGCGCCCACGACCTGGGGCTGACCCAGGACGTCTATCTGGAGATCATCAAGGCCAAGACCGCCGAGCTGTTCGCCGCCGCCGCCGAGGCCGGCGCGGTGTCGGCCGGCGCCTCGCCCGAACATTGCGCGGCCCTGCGCGCCTACGGCCAGGACGTGGGCGTCGCCTTCCAACTGGTGGACGACGCCCTGGATTATTCCGGCGCCAGCGAGGGGCTGGGCAAGAACCCCGGCGACGACTTCCGGGAAGGCAAGGCGACCTTGCCCCTGTTGCTGGCCATGGAGCGCACCGGGGCCGCCGAGCGCGAGTTCTGGGTGCGCACCGTCGATCGCCGTGAGCAGACGCAAGCCGATTTCGAGCGCGCTTGCGACCTGATGCGCGCCACGCGGTCGCTGGACGACACCCTGTCGCTGGCCGCCGGCTACACCGAGCAGGCCAAGGCCGCGCTGGGCAGTTTTACGGTGGTCGGCCCCTGGCGCGGGGCGCTCGAGGATCTCGCCGACGTGGCTGTCGCCCGCCGCGCCTGAGGCAGCTTAACCCTAGGAACCGCCGCTCCGCTCGTGCGCTTTCTCCGGCCCAGGAGGAGCGATAAGTGTTTGCTGGCGTAAGACTTTCCCGACTAGGGGCGTTCAGCCCCGAATTCCCTGACGCAGAAGCGCTGCACCAAGGGCTCGCCCACTGGAATCGACGACGGATGTCTCCGCGCGGCCCCTCCGCTGATTGGCGCGCCGAGGTGGAGGAGGACGCGCGGATGGCGCGTCTCGAAGGCGAGTTCGTCGAGGCCTTCCGAACCCATATCGCGCGAGCCGTCGATGAGGTCCCCACCGATCCGGCCGGGTTCATCGCCTGGTTCGAGGACTTGAAGGCGTCAGGCCCCGGCCAGTGGGACCCCTTGTTCGCCTGGCTTGAGACCGAAGCATCGCTGGAAGACATGCGCTGGTTCCTGACCCAGGAGGCGGCCGGGGAGGCGGGCTTCGACGACCTGGTGGCGATGACCCAGGTCAAGCTGCCGGCGCGGGCCAAGATGGAGCTTGCCCGCAACTATTGGGACGAGATGGGCCGCGGTCATCCAGCCGGCATGCACGGGCCGATGCTGGACGCCACGGTGAAGGGCCTTGGGCTGAAGCCGACCATCGACTCCACGCTCTGGCAGTCGCTGGCGCTGGCCAACACCATGACCGCCTTCGCCGCCACTCGGCGTTACGCCTATCATTCGGTGGGTGCGCTTGGCGTTGTGGAGCTCACGGCGCCGACTCGGGTGGGGGCGGTGGCCGCCGGGCTCAAGCGCCTGGGCGTCTCGCCCGAGATGCGGAAATATTTCGTCCTGCACGCCCAACTGGACATCGAACATTCAAAGGCCTGGAACGCCGAGGCCCTGGTCCCGCTGGTGACCGAAAGCCCCGCCTGCGCGCGCCATATCGCCGAGGGGGCGCTGATGCGCCTGATCTGCGGCGAACAGTGCTTCGAGGCCTATCGCGCGCACCTGTGGGCGCACACCCACCCGGTGGTCTATCTGCTCGGGCGGCCGGCCAGGGAGACCAGGCCGGCGCAGCTTGAGGCGGTGGCTTAGGCTGCGGCTCTCACCCTCAAGCCGTCGCCCAGCACCGCTCATCCCGGCGAGGTCATCTTCTCCGGGCGGACGACGGCGTCGAATTCCTCGTTGGTGACGTAGCCGCCGCCGACAGCTTCCTCGCGCAGGGTCGTGCCGTTCTTGTGGGCCTTCTTGGCGATGGCCGCGGCCTTGTCGTAGCCGATGGTGGGGGCGAGCGCCGTCACCAGCATCAGCGAACGTTCCAGGGCGGCCTTGATGTTGTCCTCGCGGGCCTCGATGCCCACCACGCAGTTGTCGGTGAAGGAGACCGCCGCGTCGGCCAGCAGGCGGCACGACTGCAGGAAGTTGTAGGCCATCACCGGATTGAAGACGTTCAGCTCGAAATGGCCCTGGCTGCCGGCCACGGTCATGGCGGTGTTGTTGCCCATCACGTGGGCGCAGACCTGGGTGAGCGCCTCGCACTGGGTGGGATTGACCTTGCCCGGCATGATCGAGGAGCCGGGCTCGTTTTCCGGCAGGGCCAGTTCGCCCAGGCCCGACCTGGGGCCGGAGCCCAGGAAGCGGATGTCGTTGGCGATCTTGAACAGCGCCGAGGCCGCGGTGGTCAGCGCCCCATGGCTGAAGACCATGGCGTCGTGGGCGGCGAGCGCCTCGAACTTGTTCGGCGCGGTGACGAAGGGCAGGCGGGTTATGGCCGCGATCCGCTCGGCCACCTTCTCGGCGAAGCCGATGGGGGCCGTGAAGCCGGTGCCCACCGCCGTGCCGCCCTGGGCCAGCTCGTAGAGGCCGTAGAGGGTTTCCTTGATGCGGCGGACGTTGTTGGCGACCTGCTGGGAATAGCCGCCGAACTCCTGGCCCAGCGTCAGCGGGGTGGCGTCCTGGGTGTGGGTGCGGCCGATCTTGATGATGTGGGCGAAGGCGTCGGTCTTGGTCTTCAGGGCCGCGTGCAGGTGTTCGAGCGCCGGCATGACGCTGCGGGCCACTTCCTCGGCCGCGGCGATGTGCATGGCGGTGGGATAGGTGTCGTTGGACGACTGGCTCATGTTGACGTGGTCGTTGGGGTGGACCGGCGTCTTGGAGCCGCGCTCCCCGCCCAGCATCTCGATGGCGCGGTTGGAGATCACCTCGTTGGCGTTCATGTTCGACTGGGTGCCGGACCCGGTCTGCCAGACCACCAGGGGGAAGTGGTCGTCGAGCTTGCCGTCGATGACCTCCTGGGCGGCGGCGACGATGGCCTCGGCGATCTTGGGGTCGAGCTTGCCGAGCGCCATGTTGGTCTCGGCGGCGGCCCGCTTGATGACGCCCAGCGCGCGGATGATCGGCTTGGGCTGCTTTTCCCAGCCGATCTTGAAGTTCTGCAGCGACCGTTGCGTCTGGGCGCCCCAGTAGCGGTCGGCAGGAACCTCGATCGGGCCGAAGGTGTCGGTTTCGGTGCGGGTCGCGGTCATCGACGGTTCCTTGTTCAACTTGCCGTTCGTCATGGTCTGGGCGTGCGCTCGTTGCGGCGTGGCGCGGCGTCCCGCGGACGGATATAGCGAACAGCGCAGTTCAGGAAGAGGCCCATGCTTGTCTCCACCACCAACGACATGCCCGGCTACCGCATCGTGAGCCATATCGGCGTGGTGCGCGGGATCACCGTGCGGTCGCGCAGCGTCGTCGGCAATATCGGCGGCGCGATCCAGTCGATCTTTGGCGGCCAGCTGTCGATCTACGTCAACCTCGCCGAACAGGCGCGCCAGCAGGCCTATGAGCTCATGGTGGCCCACGCCCAGGAGGCCGGCGCCAACGCCATCGTCGCCATGCGCTACGACGCCAACGAGATCATGGAGGGGATCACCGAGGTCCTCGCCTATGGCACGGCCGTCCGCGTCGAACCGCTCTAGCGGCCGTGGACGACGACTGGACCCACCACGGCAAGGTGCGCGCGCGGGAGGCCGCCGGCGTGCTGGAGATCGTCGTGGATGGCCTCACCACGCAAGGAAAATACTACAAGCCATTGATCTACGAATTCTTTCGCAAGGCCTGGCGCGGGTCGCGGCCGGCCTGGGGCGAGTTCGCCGTCGATATCCAGATGGAATATGTGGGCGATCCGCCGTGGCTCGACCTGGACAACCTGGCCAAGGCCATCCTCGACGCCATCAAGGGCTACGCCTTCCACGACGACGCCCAGGTGGCCCGCCTGCTGGTGGAGCGGAATCCGGGCGAGCGGGAGCGGATCACCGTGCGGGTGAGCCTGCTTCAGGGCGAAGCGCGCGCCAGGCCGTAGAGCGGCAGCATCGGCCGCAGGCTCGCGCCGATCCATAGCTGCGGCTCCGACGGCGGGCTGGCGCCTTCCTTGATCTCGCGGGCGGCGACGCAGGCCTGGGTGGCGGCGCCCAGCGCGGCGAAGTCGGCAGCATGCGGGAAGGCCGAGAGGAAACATTCGTCGAAATAGGGATAGGTGTCGGCCTCGCCGCAGCCGAACGAGGTGCGATCGGGCCGCGCGGCGGTGAGGATCATGCGATTGGGCTGGGCCAGTTCGGGCACGAAGACGCCCGAGAAACAGGCCGAGAGCACGACGATGGTGGGCCGTTGGCCGCAGCTGTCGTCGAGCATGGCCGCCAGGATCGACGGCGGCAGGATCCGCTTGTCCACCACCACGCCCTGCGGCGCGCCGTGCGAGCTGAAATAGACCAGGCAGCCGCCCTTGTGCTTCTCCGTCAGGTCGACGAGCGCGTCGTAAATGCCCTGCAGGTCGGACTTCCGCGGCTGAACATCCTTGTAGCGATTGGGCCGCACCGAGAACTGCCGCAGGTTTCCGGGCGAAAAGCCCGCGCTTACCAGGGCCCTGGAAACGTCGCGCCGCGCGTTGTCGAACGCCTCGGTCGAGCCGCCGGAATGGGCGTGCCAGTCGCCGGCCACCACCACCGCCGTCCAGTCGGCGAAGTCGCCTGCGACCGCCGGTGCGGCCCAGGCGAGCGCCAGGGCCGAGAGGAGTGCGGCGAGGCCAGCCCGCCAGCCCATCTAGGTCTTGTAGGACTTGAAGGGGGTCGGCACCGCCGTGCCCGTCGCCTTGGCCACCAGCCGGCCATCGGGCCCGTAGAGCTCGCCCTCGGTGAAGGCCAGGGTCCGACCCCACTTGGCCACCCGGCCGATCCCGCGCAGCAGGCCCGGCATGGCGGGGCGGAAGAAGGTGGTCTTCATCTCGGCGGTGGGCGCCACATGGGTCATGCCCGAGGTGATCATGCAGGCGACGGACATCGCCTCGTCCAGCATGGCGCAGAGATAGCCGCCCTGGACCTGCTTCATCGGGTTGAGCAGCAGTTCGGGACTGGCGTCGAACTCCACCACCACCGAATTTTCAGCCTGGTTCACCGAGACCATCCGGAAACCCAGGGTGCGCGAGCCCGAGGGCATGTTCTTCGATCGCTGGAACCGCGCCAGGATCTCCTCGTCGGTGAGGGTTTCCGGCGCGGACGAGGCGACGTCGGACATGAGGTCTACTTCTTCCGGAAGAGGTCGAGGGAGACCACCTTGGCCTCCGGGTCGGTTTCCGGGCTTTCGGGATCGGGTTCGGCGGCCGGGGTTTCGGCGCCCGGCTGGCTCTCGAACTGCAGCAGGAACTGCACGCTGGGGTCATAGAAGCGGGTGACCGCGGCATAGGGCGCCGACAGCCGTTCCGGCTGGCCGCCGAAGCTGAGAATCACCGAGAAGAAGGTCTCGCCGGGCGCCAGGTCGCGGTACTGCTCCGGCTTCAGGACGATGGTCATCTCCTCCGGGTACTTGGCCAGCAGCTGTTTGGGCGCCGACACGCCCGGGGCGTCGGTCTTGAAGGTGACGTAGAAATGATGCTTGCCCGGCAGGCCCTCCGGCGCGGCGGCGCGCTTGAGCGCAGCCTTGACCACGCCGCGCAGGGCGTCCTGCGCCATCTGGTCATAGTGCATCAGGTCTTCGGCGTTGGGATCTTGCGCCATGGTGACTCCGGGGAGGGCAGCGCCGAAGGGTAGCGCCCCGGCGGCCGCGTGCAAGCCGGGTGACGCTTGTGAAGGTGTTCCGTGGCGAAAATTCGCCTTACAGGCGCGGTGCGCCCGCAGGATCGGCAGGCAAATGCCACTCGCCCTGGTATCGGCCGTCCCGGCGCAGCCGCGCGCTGACGGCGGCGGCGTGATCGAGGTCCGGGTAGATCGTCGCCCGCATCGCCTCGTCCCTATGCCCGGCCCGGAAATCGGCGATCATCGCCCGGTCGACATCGGCGGCGCGGATCACCAGCAGGCCGCTGGCCGACTGATGGACGATCATCAGGATGGCGACCACCGCCGCAGCGGTGTCCACCAGGCCCGCGCGCCGGTCGCGCAGCCGCGCCAGGTATGGGCAGGCCAGGATCAGCAAACCCAGGTGCAGCGGCGTCAGCAAGGTCGCATAGCGCACCGAGACCATCCAGGGCTGGTCGGAGGGCGACCGGCCCACAGCCGCCATCGCCGCGGCGCCCAGGGAGAACAGGATGAGCTGGGTCGCCACCCGCTCCGGCCGCGGCGCGTCCTTGCCGCCCTTGAAGGGGAGGGCGGCGAGCGCGAGCGCCAGGAGGACCAGCCCAACGACCCAACCGAGGCCCGGCAAGGCCCGGGACCAGGGCTGGCCCAGGAAGTTGAGCACCAGCAGCGCCGTGGTCCGCCAGCCCTGGGCGCCGGCGAGGGTCCCTCCGCCCGGCGACGGCTGACCCAGGGCGTAGAGCCAGATGAACAGCGCGCCGGCCATGGCCAGGCCCAGGGTCCAGCGGCGGCCGGCGCCCGCACGCAGGGCGCCCCAGAGCAGCGCGGGCCAGAGCGCGAGGCCGACGGCGTTGCCGAAGCAGGCGGCGGCGACGCAGGCCAGGGTCGCCAGGCGCCGCCCGACCGGCACCGGGCCGTCCCCCGTCGGCTCGGCGACCACGACCGCCAGGACGGCGAACAGCAGGGCGTGCAGATAGGTGGCGTGGATCGGCAGGCCTGCGGCCAGCAGGTTGATCGAGATCAGGGTCAGCATCGCGGCGAAGGCGCCGGCGACCAGGCGCAGTCCGGGCGCGGCCGCGCGGACGGCTTCCCGCGCCAGCAGGGCCGCGGTCGCTGCGAGGCAGGCGCTGCTGGAGGCCAGGAAGAAATAGCTCTCGGCGCCGAACCACCGGATGTCGAGGGCGAGCACGCCCAGCGTCCAGACCAGGCGATGGAAGTTGTGCGGCGCCAGCAGGTAGCCCACGAGGTCGCCGTCCACCTCCAGGCGGTAATAGCGCAGCAGCCAGTCGAACATGTCGGAGTAGGGCTGCAGGATGGCGCTGCGCCAGACGATGTAGGCCGAAAGCAGGACATAGACGCCCAGGGCCAGCGCCACGACGGCGCGCGCCCTGGACCGGCGTGCTTGCGGAAAATTCCGGGACGGCGGCGTCATCACCGAAATCGTCTAATGCAAAGCCGCGCCGACAGAAGAGGGGAAAGTGGAGGGGTTCTGTTGCAAGGCCCCCTCCGAGCCCCGCCTAGCGCTGCTAAGACGCTAGGAGTTTAGGTCGAAATCTGTCGGACCGCTTACGCGGCCAAACGGACTTCTTCAGCGAAGTTATCGTTCGCATTTAGATAAAGGCCCGGAACGGTGGGCCATGCCGAGAGAAAGCAACACCTTTAGACGTCTGTCGATGCTGATCGGCCCCATGCTCCCCGGCGATAACTCCGGGCGAGGATTGGTGGAGCCGCCGGGAATCGCACCCGGGTCCAGTCCGCTTATGACGTGCGCGTTTATCTCCATAGTCCGGGCGAACCCGAACGGACCCAATATAGGCCCTCGGCTGGGGGAATTGAAGGGCGCAGTTCCAGGGGCGCGTTCCTCTCCCCGCGTCGTCGGGAGAGGCCAGGTGAGGGGAGCGACCTCTCAGCGTCGCCGCGGCCGGGGAGTCGGCAAGGCCCTCACCTGGCTTCTCCCGCAGGCGGAAGAGGAAAAGGCGGCTCGGCCTTGAGGCTTCCGCCTTCCTTTATCAGGGTTTCATAGGCGCGCCTTGCGGCCGTGAAGTCGCCTGCGTCGGGAAACAGCACGTCGAGGCGCGGTTCGTGGCCAAGCGCGGCGTGCAGGGCGGGCTCCAGGGCGTCGGCGACCTGGCCGATGGCGGCGGCGTCGCAGGCGCGGCGCAGCGATCGCGCGCGACCAGCCACCGCCAGCGTGAGGTCATAGGCGGTTCCGTCGATGCAGAGCGTCTCGGCCAGGCCGCCGGCCTCGGCCACGCGGACATTGCGAGGGGCGTCCCACATGGGGTGATCGCGCAGCGTCCTGAACGGCCCGCCGTCGATCTCGGCGTCGAAGCCGACGCGCCGGGCGATGCCGGGTTCGCAACAGACGAGGCCGGCGCGAGCCTGGACGAAGGCCTTGCCATCGCGGCGCAGGACGATGCGGACGATGCTCTGGCGCACCCCGCCGGAGGGTCTGATCCAGATTTCCAGGATCATTTCGCCGCCACGCACCACCTGGGTCTGCAGGGGCGGCAGGCCCCAGAGGCGGTAGGTGACCGCGTCGACGCCGTTGTCCACGGCGACCGGGCGCTCGCTGCCGTTCAGGCGGCGGTTCCCGAGCGGATCGGCGGCCTCGGGCGGCTTCGGGCGCGCCTCGTCCCACCAACTGCGGGGATCCGGCGCGGGCCAGACCTCTTCAGGGGCAGGCGGCGCGGCGACCGCAGAGGAGGCGGCGAGCGCCAGGGCGAGCAGGGCGGCGGCGGCGAGGCGCTTGGCCATCCTGCGCCGCCTCACATGACCTGCGCGCCGCGGGTCAGGGAGAGGACCCCGGTGCGGGAGAATTCCACCAGGCCGAGCGGGCGCATCAGATCCACGAACTTGTCGATCTTGCCGGGGGCGCCGGTGAGTTCGAAGACGAAGCTGTCGTGCGAGGTGTCGATCACCCGCGAGCGGAAGATGTCGGCGACGCGCAGGGCCTCGATCCGGTCGGCGCCGGTCCCCTTGACCTTCACCAGGGCGAGCTCGCGCTCCAGGCCGTTGGGATCGCGGGTGACGTCCTGGACGTGGCGGGTGGAGACCATCTTCTCCAGCTGGGCCTCGATCTGGCCCAGGACGTGAGGGGTGCCGCGGGTGACGATGGTCACGCGGCTGGTGTGGGCGCGGCGGTCGGTTTCGGCCACCGTCAGGCTCTCGATATTGTAGCCGCGGGCGGCGAAGAGGCCGACCAGGCGATGGAGGACGCCGGGTTCGTTGTCCACCAGGACCGCGAAGGTGGCGAGGTTCTCGGCCTCTTCCTCGTGGTTCAGTTCGTAGACGGAGCCGGGTTGCGCGTCGGACATGGGAGCCTCTGGAAACAATCGCCAAAGGAGGTGTCACAAGCCACGCCCGATCGCAACGGATCTATCCGGCGGCCGGCGGCGGGCCGGACCACTTGGGCGGCGGCGGAACATAGGCCGCCATGGCCGCGAGGATTTCCGCCAGGTCGGCCGAGACGATAAGCATCTGGGCATAGGCCGGCGCCAGGAACCCCTCGTCCACCATCCGCGCCACGGTGGCGCAGAGCGGGTCGAAATAGCCGCCGACGTTGAGCAGGGCGTTGGGCTTGTCGTGGAAACCGAGCTGGCCCCAGGTCCATTGCTCGAAGAACTCCTCCAGCGTGCCCGCGCCGCCGGGCAGCGACAGGAAGCCGTCGGCGATCTCGGCCATCCGCCATTTGCGCTCGTGCATGGAGTTGACGACCTGCAGGTCCGAGAGGCCGGTGTGGGCGATCTCGCGGCTGACCAGATCGCGGGGCATGACGCCGACGACGCGGCCGCCGGCGGCGAGCGCCGCATCGGCCATGGCGCCCATCAGGCCGGTCTTGCCGCCGCCGTAGATCAGCGTCACGCCGGTCCGCGCCAGGGTCTGGCCGACCTCGATCGCCGCATCCATATAGGCGGGGTTGCGGCCAGGCTGGGAACCGCAATAGACGGCGAGGCTGTTCATGGCGCGATGGTGGCGTGCGCCGCGCGGGCTGTCGACCTGCGCCGGGGCCGGGCGAACGTCGGTTAGCCAACGGACGGCGAAACAAGCGGCGCCTATCTTTCGCCATCGGATGACCTAAGGATCAACCATGGCGAACGACATCCGGTTGCGCCTGCGCGACGCCACCCACGTCGAGCATCAGCGTCTGGAAGACCGGCTCGATATCTTCTCCCGCATCGCGACGGCGACCGCCCGGCGCGATCTGGCGTCGCGGTTCTTCAGGTTCCACGCCGGCGCGGAGGCCGGGCTTGCGCCGCATCTGGCGGACATCGAGGGCCTCGATTTCGCGGCGCGACGCCGCACCCCGCGCCTGTTGGCCGATCTGGCGGCGCTGGGCGCCGCCGTTCCCGACGACATCGCGCCTGTCGCCTGCGAGTCGCGCGGCGCGGCGTTGGGGTTTTTCTACGTCCTGGAAGGCTCGACCCTGGGCGGGCGGGTGATCCGCCGCCGCATGGAAGAGCGCGGCGAGGGCATGGTCGGCCTCAGCTTCCTCGATCCCTACGGCGAGCGCGGCGGCGAACGGTGGCGCGCTTTCCTGGAGGTGCTCGAGCGGGAGGCGCAGACGCCGGGGTTCGAGCGCGACGCCGTGGCAGGCGCCCTGGCCGGATTTTCCCAGGCCGAGCGGACACTGTGCGCCCCCGAGGGGCTGCTATCGTGAGCGGGCCTGTCGACCTGACCGATTGCGATCGCGAGCCGATCCAGGCGCCCGGGGCGATCCAGCCGCATGGCGTGATGCTGGTGGCCGGGCGCACGAGCCAGGAGATCACCCATCTGGCCGGCGACGCGGCGCGGGCGCTGGGCGAAGGCAAGTGGCTGGGCCGGACGCTGGGCGAGGCCCTGGGCGACGACCTCGGCGCGCAGATCGCCAGGCTGACCCAATCCACGGCGTCCGGCAGCTACGTCGGCCAGCTTGCGGCGGCGAGCGGCGGGGCTTTCGACGTGAGCGTCCACCTGGTCGGCGAGCACCTGGTGGTGGAGATCGAGCCCGGCGTCGCCCACATGCGCCCGGCCTCGCAGGTCCTGGCCGAACTGGAGGCCGGCGCCGCGGCGTTCGAGCGGACCATCGGCCTGAAGGGCCTCTGCGACCGCGCCGCCGTGGAGTTCCGCCGCCTGACCGGCTTCGATCGCGTCATGATCTATCGCTTCCAGGACGACGACGCCGGCGCGGTCCTGGCCGAGGACAAGGTCGCCGAACTGCCGTCCTTCCTGAATCACCACTTTCCGGGGTCCGACATTCCGGCCCAGGCGCGCGCCCTCTACGTCCGCAACCTCGTGCGCGTGATCCCCGACATCGCCTATCGCCCCGCGCCGCTGCACCCGGCCTGGGTCGAGGAGGCGCCGCTGGACATGAGCGACTGCGCCCTGCGCAGCGTCTCCCCGATCCATATGCAGTACATGGCCAACATGGGGGTGCGCGCCTCGGCCTCGGTGTCGATCGTCAAGGACGGGGCGCTGTGGGGCCTGATCGCCTGTCACAACGCCACGCCGCTGTTGCTGCCCTACGAGGTGCGCGCGGCCTGCAGCGCGCTCGCCGGCGCCTTGGCGCGGCAGATCAAGGCCAAGGAAGAGGCCGAGGGCTACCGCGATCGGCTGCGCCTGCGCAGCTTCGAAGACGATATCGTCGCCGGCCTGGTGCGGGACGGCAGCCTCGACGCCAACATGGGCGAGGTGGTCGGCGAGGTCCGGAACATGATGGCCGCCGATGGCGTGGCGGTGCTGCGGGCCGGGGAGCTGACGTTCGAAGGCGTTCATCCCTCGGAGGTCGAGGTCCGCGAACTGGCGTCGTGGGCGCTGGAGCAGGGGATCCAGCCCCTGGCCACCGATCGCCTTTCCGAACGTTTCGCGCCGGCCAAGGCTTACCGGGATCACGCCAGCGGCCTGCTCGCCCTGACGATCTCGGCGGAAGAGCCGTTCCTGATCCTGTGGTTCCGCGCCGAACAGGTGGAGGTGGTCGAGTGGGCGGGCAATCCGCACAAGGCCGCGGCCGGCGAGCCGGGCGGCGCCCTATCGCCGCGCAAGTCGTTCGAGGCCTGGTCCCAGACGGTCCGCGGCCGATCGCGCGGCTGGACGGCGATCGAGGTCGAAGCCGCCCAGCGCCTGCGCCAGACCCTGCTGGACGCGCGCCAGGCGCGGCGGCTGCGAGAACTGAACCAGCGGCTGAGCGATACGCTGGCCGACAAGGACGGCCTGCTGCAGCAGAAGGAGTTTCTGCTCAAGGAGGTCAATCACCGGGTGCAGAACAGCCTGCAACTGGTGTCGAGCTTCCTTGGCCTGCAGGCCCGCGCGCTGAAGGACCCCCTGGTGCAGGAGCCCTTTGAGGAGGCTCGCCGGCGCCTGAGCGCCGTGGCCTTGGTGCATCGTCGGCTCTATCGCGCCGATCAGATCGAGACGGTCGATCTCTCGCGCTATTTCGAAGACCTGATCAGCGACATGCTGACCTCCATGGGGCCGGAATGGGCAGGCATGATCTCGCTGGAGATCAGCCCGGTGATGATCCCCACCGACCGCGCCGTGACGCTGGGCCTGATCGTCACCGAACTGGTGATCAACGCCAACAAATACGCCTATGACGGCGCGCCGGGGCCGATCGAGATCGCGCTGTCGGACGAGGGCGCGAACTTCCGCCTGGTGATCTCCGATCGGGGCAAGGGCAAACATACGCCGCGGGAAGGCTTCGGGACGCGCATGATGGCGGCGATGGTGAGCCAACTGTCGGGGGTGATCGAACAGCAGGACAATAAGCCCGGCCTGCGGGCCGTGCTGACCGCCCCGGTGGCGTTTCCGGCGAGCGGCGGCGGGGCGGCAGGGTAGGGCTTCAGCTGATCTGCGCCACGGTGGCGGCCAGGACGCGCACGAGATCGGCAGGCGCCAGGCGCACCTGCAGGCCGCGCTGGCCGCCGTTGAGGAACGCCGCCGGCAGCGCTGCGGCGTCGGCGTCGAGCACGGTGGGGACGGCGCGCTTCTGGCCGAAGGGGCTGATGCCGCCGACCCGGTAGCCGGTCATCCGCTCGGCGTCGGCCGGCGCCATCATCTCGGCCGACCTGGCGCCGAGGGCGGCGGCCAGCTTCTTCATGCTCACCTCGCGGTCGGAGGCCAGCACGACGCAGGCCGGCTTGCCGTCGGCCTTGACCATCAGGGTCTTCAGCACCTCGCCGGGCGGCGCGCCCAGGGCCTGCGCCGCCTGCAGCCCGATCCGGTCGGCGCCAGGGTCATAGGCATAGGTCGCCAGGGCGTAGGCGACGCCGGCCTTGTCGAGGGCGAGGGTGGCGGGCGTGGTCTTGGACAAGGCTAGGCCGCCTTCGCCTTCAGATACAGCTTCCCGTCCCGCACCTGGAACGACTCCAGGCGGTGCAGGAACGTCATCCCCAGCAGGGAACTGGTCATCGGCGCCTTGTTGATCACCATGGGCACGTCGGTGAACGCGATCGAGCCCACCGTCACATTGTCGGCCATGAAGGCTGCGCCATAGCCGATCCCGTTGGCGGTCTCGGCGGAACGGTCGAAGGTCAGGGCCGCGGTGTCGACGCCCAGGCGGGCGGCGTCCGCTGGGCTCAGGACCGTGTCGCTGGCGCCGGTGTCCACCAGGAACCGGACGACCTGGCCATTGACCTTGCCCATGACGAAGAAGCCGCCGTCGGCGTCGGCGCTCACCACCAGTTCGCGCGGGCCGGCGGCGACAGGATAGCCGCCAGAGAATTCGGCGCGAACGCGCTGGGTCACGCCCGCCAATTCGCTTCGGTAGGTGAAGCCGACGGCCAGGACAGCGACGATGCCGATCCAGGCGGCGGCATGGCGCGCTTTCTCGCCCCAGCGGATCGGGCCGCCGGAAAGCAGGCGAAGCGATATGGCCACGGCCCAAATGACGCCGTAGCCGAGCCAGGCCACGTCCTGGTGCGAGCTCAAGGCTCCGGGGAAGGCCTTGGACAACAGCCACAGGCCCGCGCCGCCAGCACCGATCAGAGCGAGCCAGACCCACGCCCCGCCGCCGGAACGCGACGGCGCGGCTTCCGGCGTTTCTTCCCGCCCCCAGGGGCCGCCGGCGTCAGGCATTGCGTCAGTTCCTCCGAGCGTTCGGAACAGACTAAACCATTGCAGGCAGGGCGGCCGCCAGCCGCTAAACCAGCCGCTTGCCCGCGTCGTCGATGACGGCGCCGAGGTCGCGCTTGTCGTCGGCCAGCAGCATGTCGTTGTGGGCCTTGCCGGACGGGATCATCGGGAAGCAGTTCTCTTCCTTGGTCACCCGGCAGTCGAACAGCACCGGCTTCCTGACGTTGATCATCTCCAGGATCTTGGCGTCGAGTTCGTCCGGCGTCTCGGCGCGGATGCCGACGCCGCCGTAGGCCTCCGCCAGTTTCACGAAGTCGGGCAGGCTGGCGGAGTAGGAGTGCGAATAGCGCTCCCCGTGCAGCAGCTGCTGCCACTGGCGCACCATCCCCATCCACTCGTTGTTGAGGATGAAGATCTTGATCGGCAGGTCGTGCTGAACCGCCGTCGAGATCTCCTGCATGGTCATCTGGACGCTGGCGTCGCCGGCGATGTCGATGACCAGCGAGTCCGGATGGGCGATCTGCACGCCCACGGCGGCCGGCAGGCCGTAGCCCATGGTGCCCAGGCCGCCGGACGTCATCCAGCGGTTGGGCTCCTCGAAATGGAAGTGCTGGGCCGCCCACATCTGGTGCTGGCCGACCTCGGTGGTGATGTAGACGTCGCGGTCCCTGGTCAGCTGGTACAGCCGCTCGATGGCGTACTGCGGCTTGATCAGCTTGGCGTCGGGCGCGTAGCTGAACGACTTGCGGCCGCGCCAGGCGTCGATCTGGCGCCACCAGTCGGCCAGGGCGGCCTTGTCGGGGGACAGCCGGCGCTGCTTCCAGGCCGCGATCATGTCCTCCAGCACCGAGCCCGCGTCGCCGACGATGCCGATGTCGACGCGCACGTTCTTGCTGATCGAGGAGGCGTCGATGTCGATGTGGATCTTGCGCGAGGCCGGCGAGAAGGCGTCCAGCTTGCCCGTCACCCGGTCGTCGAAGCGCGAGCCGATGGCCACCATCACGTCGCAGTCGTGCATGGCGTTGTTGGACTCGAACGAGCCGTGCATGCCCACCATGCCCAGCCACTTGGGGTCCGAGGCCGGGAAGGCGCCCAGGCCCATCAGGGTGGAGGTGACGGGGGCGCCGGTCAGTTCGGCGAACTCGCGCAGCAGTTCGGCCGCCCGGGGGCCTGCGTTGATGACCCCGCCGCCGGTGTAGAGGATCGGCCGGCGCGCGCCGGCGATCATCGCCACCGCCTCAGCGACGCGGCCGGGCTCGCCCTTGGTGCGGGGCGCATAGGGGTGGGCGTGGACGACCTCGTTCGGGCCCTTGTAGGCGGTCTTGGAGAACTGGACGTCCTTGGGGATGTCGATGACCACAGGCCCCGGCCGCCCGGTGGTGGCGATGTGGAAGGCCTCGTGGATGATGCGGGGCAGGTCCTCGACCGACTTCACCAGGTAGTTGTGCTTGGTGCAGGGCCGCGTGATGCCGATGGTGTCGCATTCCTGGAAGGCGTCGGTGCCGATCAGGTGGGTGGCGACCTGGCCGGTGATGACCACCATCGGGATGGAATCCATCAGGGCGTCGACGATGCCGGTGACGGCGTTGGTGGCGCCGGGCCCCGAGGTGACCAGCACCACGCCCGGCTTGCCGGTGGACCGCGCATAGCCCTCGGCGGCGTGGGTCGCGCCCTGTTCGTGGCGGACCAGCACGTGGCGCAGGCGCGGCTCGGCGAACAGCGCGTCATAGATCGGCAGCACCGCGCCGCCCGGATAGCCGAACAGAACCTCCACCCCCTGGTCGATCAGGGCGCGCACGAGGATCTCGGCGCCGGTCATGGTTTCGGCTTCGGCTTCGATGGTCTGGTGGGCGGTCATGGTCTTGGCCTTCAGAGGCGGGAAAGGAGATGAACCGGGCAATAAAAAAGGCCCTCGAGGGGCCCTGGGCAAGCGACCGTTTGCGAACTGACGCGAGGTCAGTCCGTGGACGGTCGCCGGGAAACTACGAGAATCGCGCGCAAGAGCGTGCTCCAAAAAGAGATTGGATGGCTCTTCGCATGCCCTCAACCGACCGTCAAGCCGGGTGTAAGGGCAAGAAACTGCGCCCATTGATCATCGTGTGTCGCGGCGTCCAGGCGCGGCCAGTCGGGGACCTGGCCCCGTTGCCAGGTGAGTTGCCGCTTGGCGTAGCGGCGCGTGGCGACCTGGGCCTCGGCCAAGGCGGTCGGAAGGTCGGTCCCGCCCTGGACGTGGCGTCCAAGCTCGCGCAGGCCGACCGCCTTCATCGCCGGCAGGGCCGGATCGAGGCCCCGGGCGAGCAGGGCCGCGGCCTCGGCGAGCGCGCCCTGGCCCACCATCGCCGCGAGCCGCGCGTCGCAGCGCTCGTAAAGGGCGTCCCGGGGCGGCTCCAGCGCGAGGGCCTGGAAGTCGCCGGCCGCAAGGCGGGGCGGGGAGTTGGCCTGCCAGTCCGACAGCGCCTTGCCGGTGGCGGCGAACACCTCCCAGGCGCGCACCAGCCGCTGGCGATCGCCGGGCGCGATGCGGGCCGCGGCGGCGGGATCGTGCTGGCCCAGGCGCGCGCGGAAGGCGGTCTCGCCCAGCGTGTCGAAGTCCTGGCCGGCGAGGCGGCGGGCCTGCGCGGGCAGTTCGGGGATCTCGGCCAGGCCGTGGGTGAGGGCGCGGAAATAGAGCCCCGTGCCGCCGACGATGACCAGCGGGACGCCCCGTTCCGCCCCCTCGTCGATGATCTTGCCCGCCGCCCGCAGCCAGCGGCCCACCGACCAGCCGTCGGCGGCGTCGGCGATCCCGAACAGGTGGTGCGGCGCCTGGGCCTCCTCCTGCGGGCTCGGGCGGGCGCTGAGGATGCGCAGGTCGGCATAGAGTTGCAGGGCGTCGGCGTTGACGATCTCGGCGCCGATCATGCGGGCCAGACGCAGGGCCAGCGCCGACTTGCCGCTTGCGGTCGGCCCGGCGATCAGCCAGATGCGGGGCTCCATGCAGCTCGCCCTTACCCTCGTCAGTCCCGATGCGTCGGCCACGTCCCAGGCCTTCGCCGCCATCGTCGAAGCGCTCGCAGGCGCGCGAGCCCGCGTCAAGGAGCCCAGGCCGCTTGGCCCCGGCGCGCTCGACGTGTCCATCGATGCGGACGACTCCGCCGCCGTGCGCGCCGCCGCCGAGGCCGCGGTCGCCAACCGCCCGGTGGATTTCTGCCTGCAGCCGGCGGAGGGCCGTCGCAAGCGGCTGCTGATCGCCGACATGGACTCCACCATCATCAACGTCGAATGCCTGGACGAACTGGCCGATTTCGCCGGCGTGAAGGACAAGGTCTCGGCGATCACCGAGCGGGCCATGCGCGGCGAACTGGCTTTCGAAGGCGCCCTGCGCGAGCGTGTGGCGATGCTGAAAGGCCTGGGGCTCGACGCCCTGCAGCAGACCTACGACCAGCGGGTGCGCCTGAACCCGGGCGCGCGGACCCTGGTGCGGACCATGGCCGGGAACGGCGCCCGCTGCGTGCTGGTCTCCGGCGGCTTCACCTTCTTCACCGGGCGGGTGGCCGCCGCCGCGGGCTTCCACGCCAATCGCGCCAACACCCTGAACGAAGCCGACGGCGCCCTGCTGGGGACCGTGGGCGAGCCGATCCTGGGGCGGGAAGCCAAGCTCGCGGCCCTGAACGAGGAAGTCGCCGCCCTCGGCGCCCCCTTGTCGGCGGCCCTGGCCATCGGCGACGGCGCCAACGACCTGGCGATGATCGAGGCCGCGGGCCTTGGGGTGGCCTATCGCGCCAAGCCGGTGGTGGCCGCTCAGGCCGACGCCCGCGTCGATCACGCCGACCTGACGGCGCTGCTCTATTTCCAGGGCTATGAGGCCCAGGCGTTCATCACGACGTGAGCCGCCTGCCAAGACCTGCCAAGGCCGTCATCTTCGACATGGACGGCCTGCTGTTCGACACCGAGCGGCTCTACTGCCGGGCCATGACCCAGGCCGCCGCCGAGCTTGGCGAAACCCTGCCGCTGGAGCTCTACCTGGGCATGATCGGCCTGCCGGGGCTCGACAACATGGCGATGCTCGCCGCCCACTATGGCGAGGCTTTCGACGTCAAGGCCTTCTGGGCTGCGTCGCGGGCGCGTTTCCATGAGCTGGCTGAGGTCGAGATCGGGTTGAAGGCCGGGGTGGTGGAACTGCTGGATCACCTCGACGCCCTGGACCTGCCGCGGGCCATCGCCACGACGTCGCGGCGGGAATCTGCAGACCATCACCTGGCCGCGCACGGGCTGACGGCGCGGTTCGACGCCATTGTCGCCCACGGGGACTACGAACGGGGCAAGCCGCATCCCGACCCCTATCTGAAGGCTGCGGAGATCCTCGGCGTCGCGCCGCGCGATTGCCTGGTGCTGGAGGATTCGCACAACGGGGTGAGGTCGGCGGCTGCGGCCGGGGCGATGGCCGTCATGGCGCCCGACATGCTCCCGGCCACCGACGAGATGCGCGGCCTATGCGTCGAGATCGTGGAGGATCTCCACGCGGTGCGCGGGTTGCTGGGCGGGTAGGGTTCCCCCGAAAGCGGGGTTGGGGCGGGCCTTACGGCGCCTTGGTTTGCTGGACGGCGGCGGCCTTCAGGCGGTCCACGGCGGCGCGCACGGCGTTGGACGGGGTGGCGAAGGCGACGCTGGCGCTGGCCTCGTCGCGTTCGACGCGGCTGGTGGCGACGCCGATGACCTCGCCGTCGGCGTTGATCAGGGGGCCGCCCGCGCTGCCGGCGGTGAAGAGGGCGTCGGTCTGGATCAGCTCGCGCGGGTCGTCCGTGTCGAGCCGGCGGGCCGGGTTGGAGACGATGCCCGCCGTGGCCGTGCCTTCCAGGCCGACCGGGGCGCTGAGCAGCAGGACGGCCTGGCCGGCCCTCACCAGGCTGCTGTCGGCGAGTTTGACGGCCGGCAAGGCTTCGTGAGCGGTGTCGAGGGTGCGGAAGACGGCGATGCCGGTTTCCGGGTCCGAGCCCACCCGTTCGGCCTTGAAGGTCGCGCCGCTGGGGAAGATCACCGTCACCACCGCCAGCCGCTGGGCCACCTGGGCGCTGGTGATCACATAGCCGTCGGGGGAGATCACGAAGCCGGATCCCATCGGCAGGGCGTCGGCCGCGCTGGAGCCCCCGGCGCTGACCATGACGACGGCGGGCGCGGCCGTCTCGACCGCGCTGGTGAGGTCGCCGGTGGTGTTGATCACTGCGGGGCGAGGGGCGGGCTCTCCCTCATGGTGTCCTATCGCCCAGCCAAGCAGCAGAGCGATGATCACGGCGATGCCGGCGCCGACGGCGATCAGGACGTGATGGGTTCGCATGGATCAGCACTCCCCCATGTCTGCGAGCTCAGCCATAGCGATCACCGGCGGCTTTGGTTCCCCTAGCGGCCCTGGGGACCGCGTTCGAAATAGCGGAAGAACGCGCTGTCGGGGGAGAGCACCATGGTAGTGTCGCCCTGGCCGATAGCCCCTTCGTAGGCCTGCATCGAGCGATAGAAGGAGGCGAAACTAGGGTCCTTGCCGTAGCTCTGGGCGAAGATCTTCGTCCGTTGGGCGTCGCCGACGCCGCGGGTGGTCTGAGCCTCCTCGGTGGCGGCGGCCAGTGTGATGGCCACCTCCTTGTCGGCGCCGGCGATGATCTCGCGCTTCTGCTGTTCGCCGACGGCGCGGATCTGGGCGGCCTCTTGCTGGCGAGAGGTCTGCATCCGCCGATAGACGGCTTCCTGGTTGGCGGCGGGCAGGTCGGCGCGCTTGATCCGCACGTCGATCACCTTGATGCCGAGCTTGGAGCTTTCCGCGCGCTTGGCGACGTCGATCCTGGTCTGGGCCATCAGCTGGCCGCGGTGGCCGGAGATGATGTCGCTGGAGCTCGCCGAGCCGAGGATCTGCCGCAGGGACGAGTTCACCAGCCGCTCGATCCGGTCGGCCGCCGTCGTGTCGTCGCGCAGGGTGCGATAGTACTGCAAGGGATCGCTGATCCGGTAACGGACGAAGGCGTCCACCACCAGGCGCTCCTGGTCGGCGGCGATGATCTCTTCCTTGTCGGCTTCCAGCGACAGGTTGCGCCGGTCGAGCTTGATGACGTTTTCCAGGAACGGGAGCTTAGCGTGCAGGCCCGGGCCTGTCTCGGCGCCCGGCGCGTTGATCACCCGGACGGGGTCGCCGAACTGGACGACGATGGCCTGTTCGCGCTGCTCGACCACGAAGAGCGTGTTGGCCACCAGGACCAGCAGGCCGATGGCGATGACGCCGAGGACGACGAAGCGGCGGTTCATGGCCGGGCTCCCGTATCGCTGCTGCTGCGGGCCGCAGGATCCATGGCCGGCGCCGTGGTGGGCGTCGCGGCGGCGGCGGCCGGGGTCGCGGCTTTCGGCCGGAAGGCGTCGGGCGGCAGGATGATCGGCGCCGATGCGCCCTTGGCGTCGACGATGACCTTGTTGGACTTGGCGAGCACGCGCTGCATGGTCTCCAGATAGAGCCGCTCGCGGGTGACGCCCGGGGCGCGGCTGTACTCGGTGTAGATCTGGTTGAAGCGGGCCGATTCACCGATCGCCTCGCGCACGGCCTGTTCGCGATAGCCTTGCGAGGACTGGACGATGCGGGCGGCGTCGCCCTTGGCTTCGTTGATCACCCGGTTGCGGTAGGTGTTGGCCTCGTTGATGGCCGACTCGGCGTCCTGGCCGGCGTTGGCGACCTCGCGGAAGGCGGCGACCACCTCCTGCGGCGGGTTGGCGCTGCGGATCTGGACTTCCACGACGCTGACGCCGGAGCCCCAGGAATCCAGGGTCTTCTGCATCAGTTCGGCGGCCTGGATCTGCACCTGGCCGCGACCGCGGGTGAGGATGGATTGCAGGGGCGTCTTGCCCACCACCTCGCGCATGGCGCTTTCAGCCACGGCTTTCACGGCGGTGTCGGGATCGCGGAGCGTAAACAGGTAGCGCGAGGCGTCGGCGACCCGCCAGGTGACGCTGAAATCCAGGTCGATGATGTTCTCGTCGCCCGTGAGCATCAGGCTCTCCTCGGGCACGTCGGCGCCGGCTGCGCCGCCGACGTCGATGCGGTTCAGGCTGGTGACCGGCACCTTCTCCACCCGTTCGATCGGGGTGGGCAGGTGATAGCGTAGGCCCGGCGTCGCCGAGCGGGAATAGGCGCCGAAGGTGGTGACCACGCCCTGCTCGTTGGGCTGGACGATGTAGACGCCCGAGAGCACCCACAGCAGGAAGCCGACGCCGACGATGGCCGCCACCGCGCCCGGCTTGACGCCGTCGCCGCCGGGGCCGCCGAACATCTCGCGCAGGCGGCGCATCAGCTGGTCGAACTGGGCCGACATCTCCGGGCCTTCCGGGCGACGTGGCCCACGAGGGCCGCCGCCGCCGGGCGGCTTGCGTGGCGGTTCGCGCTTGTCGTCACCGTCGCCGGACGGCGGAGAGCCCCAAGGGCCGGGGTTGGCGTTGTCGTTCCAGGGCATTCAGGTCGCGTCGCTGTTGATCTGGGTCGGCTCGTGTCGGCGCGGCCGCGTCGTCGAAGCCCATCGGGCTTGTAAACCGGCGCTATGAGCCGGATATGAGACGCCCGTCCCCGCAAAGCAAGACAAAGGCGTCATGACCGATCCAGTCATTCCCGATCGCGCGGCGGTCCTGGCGGCCCTGGACCGGGTTCGAGACCCCGTGACGGGGCAAGGGCTGGTCGCCGCCGGACTGGTCAACGGGCTGGTGCTGCGCCAGGGCCGGGCGGCCTTCATGCTGGAGGTTCCCGCCGCCCAGGTCGCCGCCTACGCTCCCGTGCGCGACGCCGCCGAGCGCGCCCTGCAATCGGCGCCGGGCGTGTCGACCGCCCAGGTGGTGCTGACCAGCGAACAGGTCGCGGCGCCCAAGACCCAGGCCCGCAAGGCCGCCAAGCTGTCCGAGGATCCGCAGGCGCGCCTGGCGCCGCCGCCGCAGGCCGTGCGTCCCGACCACGTGCGCCGGGTCATCGCGGTGGCCAGCGGCAAGGGCGGGGTGGGCAAGTCCACGGTGTCGGTCAACCTGGCGGTGGCCTTCGCCAAGCTCGGCCTGCGCGCCGGCCTGCTGGACGCCGACATCTACGGGCCGTCGGCGCCGCAGATGCTGGGGGTCAACGAGGACCCGCTCTACGACGACGACAAGCGCCTGCATCCCCTGACCGCCTGGGGGATCAAGGTGATGTCCATCGGCTTCATCGCCGAGGAGGGGGCGGCCAACATCTGGCGCGGCCCCATGGCCTCCTCGGCCGTGCGGACCATGACCCATCAGGTGGCCTGGGGCTCGGAGGCCGAACCGCTGGACGTGCTGGTGGTCGACCTGCCGCCGGGGACGGGGGACATCCAGCTGACCATCGTCCAGCGGCTGAAACTGGACGGCGTGGTGATCGTCTCGACGCCGCAGGAGATCGCCCTGATCGATGCGCGCCGCGCCGCCTCGATGTTCGAGAAGACCGGCACGCCGATCCTGGGGGTGGTGGAGAACATGTCGTTCTTCGCCGATCCGTCGACCGGCGCGCACATTCCCATCTTCGGCACGGGCGGCGCCAAGGTCGAGGCCCAGCGCCTGGGCGTGCCGTTGCTGGGGGAGCTGCCGCTGGAGATCGCCGTGCGCGAGGGCGGGGATACAGGCCGCCCGGCCGTGGCGACGGCCCCCGACAGCGTCGCGGCAGGCGTATTCCTGGCGATGGCGAAGGCGCTGGCGGGTTAGGCGCGTTCCTCTCCCCGCGGGGAGAGGAGAGTTATGGCAGGGCCGCCGCCCGCTCGGCCAGGGCGTCGCGTTCGTCCAGTTGACGGCGGATCTCGGCATGCTTCCTGGCGTCGAGCTTGTAGCCGATGAAGCAGGCGCCGCCGAGCATGACGAAGAAGATCGGCCCGGCCAGGAAGGCGACTTCCAGGCCATGGATGGCGGCGGGGCTGTTGGTCGCGCCGGGCGTCGCGTCGTAGCCGAGCCCGGCCAACACCGTGAAGGTCAGGCCGATGGAGGCTGCGCCGGCCAGCTTGGCGGTGAAGTTGGCGAAGGCGTAGAGCAGGCTGACCCGCTCCTTGCCGCCGTCGAGCCGGACCTCGTCGCCGACGTCGGCCAGCATGGCCCGCGTCATGAAGTTGAACCCCGCGGCCATGAAGCCGCACCAGAAGAGCACCGGGGCTGCGGCCCACATGTCGCCCTTGGGCGTCAGCATCACGCAGCACAGGCCCAGCGAATAGGCGGTGGTGGTGATCATCAGGGTGACGTGCTTGCCCAGGGGCCGCGCCAGCCAGCTAGTGGCGGGCGCGCCGGCCAGGCCCGCCATCACATAGATGCCCAGGAGGATCGAGGCCGACTCCACCGTGAAGCCGCGGCTGCCGGTGAAGAAGAAGATGTAGAGGGCGCTCATCCAGCCCGGGCCCAGCGACAGCGCCAGGTCGGCCAGCAGCAGCCGCAGCAGGGACGGGCGGGCCAGCAGGGTCAGGTAGTCGCGCAGGCGGAACGGGGCGGCCCCCTCGACGTCGGGGGTGATGTGCTCGGGCGTGCGCCAGATGGCCAGGGCCACCAGCAACGGCGTGGCGATCACCAGGAACCAGCCCATGGCGCCCACCGCCTGGGCGTTGGTCTGCCCCATCCGGCTGGAGATCTCCGGGATCAGCAGGATCGCTATGGCGCCGACGACGCCGGCCACGGCCTGGATGCCGAACACGCGCGAGCGCTCGTAGTAGTTGGTGGCCAGGGTGGCGGTCCAGGCCGAGTGGGCCAGCAGCAGCATCGAATAGCCGAGGTAGAGCACCAGCAGCCAACCGATGAGGTAGAGTTGGCCGACACCCTTGGGGGCCATGAAGAGCGCGGCGGCGGAGATCATCAGCACCGGCGCCCCGGCCACCAGCCAGACGCGGTAACGGCCGAACCGGGTGCGGGTGCGGTCCATGGCGATGCCCAGCAGGGGATCGATCACCATGTCCATGCCGCGCACGATGGCGAAGGCCCCGCCGACGGCGGCGAGGCTCAGCCCGATGTGGCTGGCGAAGAACTGCGGCAGGTAGACGCCGATCGCCACATAGAGCGCCACCGTCGGCAGGAAGGCGCCCGAGAAGGCGACGACCATGGGCGTGGGCAGCCGGTCCGCAGGCCCGGTCGAAGGCGATGAGTTCAAGGACGTCCCCCCGAGCCCTTCAGGTTCAGATGGACTCATCCGAACCGTCTAAAAAGGCTCTAAATTCCAAAGTTTAGAGCGCGTCGGGCGGGTTGGCCGGCTTCCACTTAACCCTGACGCGCTCTGGAGCGCGCCAGGGTCCTATGTTCGGCGCGCGCGGTCCACAGGCGATCGCGCGTCGCCGGTCGTCAGCCGCCCGCCATCTTGCGGAAGAACTTGGCGCCCTGCTCGCCGCCGCCGAAATAGGCCTGCTGGCCGGCCCCGTCGGAGACCTTGCCCCAGTTGTCGCGCACTTCCTCGGCCGACAGTCCGCCCTCGCCGAGGTAGACGCCCTCGGTCTCGAAGACCCGCGCAAGGGCGAAGACGCCGGCGCCGGCGGCCAGGATGGCGCCCGTGGGAGCCTCTTCCGAGCACAGGTAGACGACGCCGGGCGTCACATATTCCGGCTTCAGCTTGGCCAGCATGTCCGGCGGCATCAGGTTCTCGGTCATCCGCGTGGCGGCGACCGGGCTGATGGCGTTGACGTGGATGTTGTTCTTCTGGCCCTCGATCTTCAGGGTCTGCATCAGGCCGACCAGGGCCATCTTGGCGGCGCCGTAGTTGGCCTGGCCGAAGTTGCCGTAGAGCCCCGTGGACGAGGTCGTGACGACGATGCGGCCATAGTTCTGGGTGCGCATGATCTCCCAGACCGCCTTCACCGGCTTCACGGCGCCCATCAGGTGGACGTTCGTCACCGCCTCGAAGTCGGCGACCTCCATCTTGGAGAAGCTCCTGTCGCGGAGGATGCCGGCGTTGGCGATCAGGATGTCGACGCGACCGCCGAGCTCCATGGCCTGGGCGACCATGTTGGCCACGGCGACATCGTCGGTCACCGAGCCGCCGACCGCGACCGCCTGGCCGCCGAAGGCCTTGATTTCTTCCACCACGGCCTTGGCCGCGTCGGACGACCCGCCCGTGCCGTCGATCGAAGCGCCCAGGTCGTTGACGACGACCTTCGCGCCGCGCCGCGCCAGTTCCAGGGCGTGCTGGCGGCCAAGGCCCGCGCCTGCGCCCGTAACGATCGCCACTTTGCCGTCGAACCGGATGTCCGCCATTGGTCCTTAACCCCGCTTTGAATTGTTTTCGGCTGCGCTTTTCGGACCCGGAGGCGGGGGCGTCAAGGGTGGCGCGGGGACAGTGTCGGCGATTGACCGGCGCCGGCGGACCGGGCTCATGTGGAACCGGAGGACGACAGATCATGAAACCCTACGACTCGCAGCGGGCGCCAAATCCGTATCGCTTGCGCGTGAAGAGTCTGCGTGCGCTCGCCCTGGCGACGGCGCTGTTCGCGCCGAGCGCCGTCTGGGCCCAGGAGATCACCGTCGCCGGACTGGACGGGACCTCCAAGGTCCTCACCGCGCAGGCGCTGGGCGACCTGCCGCGCGCGACCGCGGCGCTGCCCAACAAGGGCGGGGAGAAGGCCTATGAAGGGCCGCTGCTGACCTATGTGCTGCGCGAGGCGGGCGCGCCGGCCGGGGCCAAGCTGCATGGGCCGGCGATGAAGACCTATGTGGTGGTGCGAGGCGCCGACGGCTTTTCGGCCGTCCTGTCGCTGGCCGAGACCGACAAGGATTTCCATGACGGCGCGGTGATCCTGGCCGACCAGGCCGACGGGGTGAAGCTGACCGGCAAGGAAGGTCCCTATCGCCTGGTGATCGCCGGCGACAAGAAGGCCTCGCGCAGCGTCTTCGGGGTGGCCAGGATCGAACTGCGGGCCGCCGACTAGGCCCGCGATCCGTTCATCCGCTTGATCACGCCGGAATAGCTCATGATCGGCTCGGCCCCGACCACGATCAGGCCCCGGATGAAGATCAGGCTGCGGCCGGCGCGTATGACCTCGCCGGTGGATTCAACCAGGTCGCCTTCCTTGGCCGCCCCCACGAACTCGCCGTTGAGCGTCACGGTGACGCCGCGCCCGCCAGCCAGCTCGTCCTGGGCCACCGCGAACAGCGAATAGTCGGCGAAGGTCATGATGGCGCCGCCGTGCATGAAGCCCGCGCCGTTCAACTGCTTGTGCTCGCAGCGCAGGGCGCAGCGGATGGCGCCGCCGGGGTCGCGCCGGAAGTAGAAGGCCGCGGCGTTGTCCTCGAACGGATCGACGCCCGACCACGCCGACCAGCCGGCCCATGGGCCGCTCTCCACTATGCTCGCGCCGAATTCACCGGTCGGGCCCTGGGCGGCGCTCATGAGGTTCTCCAAGGATGCCGAAGGGGTTTGCCGGGCCGCGGTTGGAACACTAGGTTGCGCGCTGACGAAACGGCCCGCCGGCTGTCAGCTATTGCCCGCCGGCCGGCGACGCAAGGGCGGGCGCCGTTCGACCCAAGGCTCGACCTCAAGGAAAGACGAAATCCCATGGCGCTTGATCTCGAACCCCACGCGCAGCCGATCGTCGCCCGCGAAACCCTGAAGCGGGGCGGCTAGGGCCATGAGCGCCGAGATCGAGGCTGCGATCTTCGACCTGCTGGGCAAGGTCGCGCCCGGAAAGTCCGTGTCGCCCGAGGACGTCGCCCGCAGCGTCGACGCCGAGGGTTGGCGTCGTCTGCTGGGCCATGTGCGGGCCGTGGCGCGCGGTCTTGCGCGCCAGGAGAAATTGGTGATCACTCGCCACGGAAAACCCGCTGATCCGGAAACCTTCAAGGGCGTCTATCGTCTACGGCTGCCGGGGCCGGCGACGGAGGGAGAGACCGCATGATCCTCTATGGCAGTTCGATGTCGCCGTTCGTCCGCAAGGTGCTGGCGTTCGCCTCGGAAAAGGGCATGGCCCTGGAGTTGCAGCCCGTCGGGCTTGGCGATGCGTCGCCGGATTTCGTCGCCGCCAGCCCGTTCCGGAAGATGCCGGGCTTCAAGGACGGCGACTTCATGATCTCCGACTCCACGGCCATCATCACCTATCTCGACACGCTCCAGCCCGAGCCGAACCTGATCCCGCTTGAAGCCAAGGCCCGCGCGCGGACCGTCTGGTACGAGGAGTTCGCCGACACCATCGCCACCGGCTGCATGGCCAAGGTGTTCTTCAACAAGGTGGTCTCGCCCCGTTTCCTGGGGAAACCCGGCGATGACGAGGTGGCGGCCAAGGCGCAGAGCGACGAACTTCCGCCCATCGTCGACTATCTCGAACGCATCATGCCGGACTCGGGGTTCCTGGTGGAGGATCGCCTGACGCTGGCCGACCTGGCGGTGGTGAGCCCCTTCGTGAACATGAGCCATACCGGCTGGAGCGTCGACCCGGCCACCCACCCGAAGACGGCGGCCTTCGTCGAGAAGATCCTCAGCCGGCCCTCCTATGCGCCGGTCGTGGCGAAAGAACGCAAGTTCTTCGAACGCGCCGCCTGAAGCATCGCGGGGCGGCGCGCCTATATCAGCGTCGATGAGCCTCGACGCCGTTCTCGCCGATATCCGCGCCTGCCGGGCCTGCGCCGCCGACCCGCCCCACGAGCCGCGGCCGGTGGTGCGGGTGACGGCCCGGACGCGCCTGCTGATCTGCGGCCAGGCGCCGGGGCGGCGGGTGCATGAGAGCGGCCTGCCGTTCGACGATCCGTCCGGCGACCGCCTGCGAGCCTGGATGGGGGTCGACCGGGCGACCTTCTACGATCATCCGGCCATCGGGGTGGCGGCCATGGCCTTCTGCTTTCCCGGAACGAGCCCCAAGGGCGGCGACTATCCGCCGCCCCGGCGTTGCGCGCAGCTGTGGCGGGCGCGCCTGTTGGCGCAATTGCCCGAGGTCGAGCTCACGTTGCTGGTGGGCTCCTACGCCCAGGCCTGGGCGCTTGGGACGAAGGGGCCGATGACGCAGACGGTGCGTTCGTGGCGGGAATTTCCGCCCGCCGTGCTGCCCCTGCCGCATCCCTCGTGGCGAAACACCGCCTGGCTGCGGCGCAATCCCTGGTTCGAAGCGGAAACGGCGCCCTATCTTCGCGAGCGGGTGGAGCAGATTCTGACCTCATGAAGCGCCTGATCGTCGTTTTCGCCGCGCTGATGCTGAGCGCCTGTACGCCGCTCCTGGTGCAGCAGGCCTTGCCGCCGCCGCAGGCCTTTCACGGCCCCCGCCTGGAGCGCGACGCCTTCGTCAGTTTCGACGGCGCCCGGCTTGGCCTGACGCGCTGGGACGCCGAGGGCGAGCCTTGGGCGGTGGTGGTGGCGGTCCACGGCATGAACGACTACGCCAACGCCTTCCACGTCGCGGCGCCCGAATGGGCGAAAGCCGGGGTGACCACCTACGCCTACGACCAGCGGGGCTTTGGGCGCTCGCCCAGCCGCGGGGTCTGGGGCGGCGACTCGCTGATGGTGGAGGATCTGCGCACCATCACCGGCCTCGTCCGCCTGGCCCATCCCCGTGCCGTGGTGGCGGTGGTGGGCGAGAGCATGGGCGGTTCGGTGGCGATCGAGGCCTTCGCCTCCGACGACCCGCCGCCCGCCGACCGGCTGGTGCTGTTGTCGCCCGGGGTCTGGGGATGGTCGAGCCAGCCCCTGCCGTTCAAGACCATGCTGTGGCTGGCGACCAATTTCACGGCGTCCAAGGTCTATACCCCGCCCGACTGGGTGGTGCGGCGGGTCAAGCCCACCGACAACCACGAGGAGCTTGTGGCGATGGGGCGCGACCCGCTGATGGTCTGGGGCGCACGATCGGACACGCTCTACGGCCTGGTGGCGATGATGCAGCGGGCCTCGGAGGCCACCGGCCTCTCGAAGACGCCGACTCTCTACCTCTACGGCGCCCACGACGAGATCATCCCGAAGAAGGCCGCCATCCGCGCGGCGCGCAACCTGAAGCCCGACCAGCGATCGGCCTATTACGCCGACGGCTGGCACCTTATGACCCGCGACACGCGCGGGGCGATCGTGATCGGCGACGTGCTGTCGTTCATCCGCGACCCCGGCGCGCCCTTGCCCTCGGGCGCGCCGCCGATTCCCCGCCACCGGCCGAAACGCGCGGCGCCGGCCGGCTGAGCGTCAGGCCAGATGCGCCTGGACCAAAGGCGCGAGGTGTTCGGCGTGCGTCGCCGCCACGTCATGCTCGCCGCCCGCCACGACATGCAGGCGCGCATCCGGCAGCAGGGCCTGCAGCCGTTCGCCGACGGCGACCGGACTGATGGGATCTGCGTCGCCCCATAGCAGCAGCACGGGTTGCGGCAGCCGGACGAGGCGGGGCGCAAGGTCAGGCGTCGGCGCGCAGACCCACGCTGCGGCCTTCGGGAATTCACGCCGGTAGTCAGTTCTCCAGTCCGCGCCGCCCAGGCCCGCGACATCGACGCCGCCGGAGGTGACGCTGAGCACGATCCGGCGAATGCGGCGCGGGTTACGCAGGGCGACTTGGAGGGCGATGTAGCCGCCCATGGACTGGGCGATCAGGTCGACGGGGTCGGGGCCAAGGCGGGATTCGACCAGGGCGATCAGGTCATCGAGGCCGCTGACCGCCGGATCCGGCGGTTCATGGCCAAGGCCCGGCCAGCCCAGGTAGATCTTCTCGAAGGTTTCGGGCAGGCGCTCGCCAAGCGGACGCCAGAACCGGGGACTGGCGCCCGCGCCGGGCAGGAAGAGCAAGCAGCGCTGCTCGCCGGTGTCATCGATCATCAAGGCCACGTTTCCACCTTCCTCGAGGCGACCGTCCCGGCGGTCGTGCGCGCGGCTGAGAGGCGTCGCGATCGCCTCATGAGCTAACGCCAGTAATCATCTGTTATCCATGAAATTTCACCGGGCGGCAGCATCTGCGGCCCATGCTGCGGCGTCGTTAACGGGGACCGACGTGCGCGCAATCATGGACAAGCTCTGGCTCTATCGCGCCTTCTCGCGACTCCCCTTGCTCAGCTATCGCCGCAAGATCGTCGGCTGCGCCATCGCGGCGGCGACCTTCCCGGTGGTGGCGATGATCAGCCTGGCCGGTGCGCCGCAATCGGCGTGGCCGCCGGTGATGGGCGGCGCGCTGCTGTGCGCGGTGGCGACTCTCGTCGCCCTGGCCCACCTGCTGCGGCCGATCGGGGTGACCGCCCGCGCCCTGCGCGGCTACGCCGCCGAGCGCGAGGCCGCGGCCGATGGAACCGCCGACGAGGCGGGCCAGATGATGGCCGACGTGCGCAGCCTGGGCGACATCCTCGACGCCGTGCGCCATCGCCTGGACGCCCGTCACCCCGGATCGGGCCTGCCCACCCGCGAACCCTTCCTGGCCGCCCTGGACGCCGACATCGAGAACGGGACCTCGACCGGGGTCCTGGCGGTGATCCGCTTCGCCGACTACGACCGGCTGGCGGCGTTCGACCATGAGGCCGCCCAAGCCACCTTGAACGCCTTCGCCGGGCGCCTGACCTCGGCGCTGGGCGCCAACCGCGCGCTGGCCCAGGTGGACCGCGACGCCTTCGCCGTCTGGTTCGGCGGCCGCCGGGGCGCGCAGAGCGCCGCCGCGGAGCTTCGCGCCCTGGCCCATGTGATGAGCCAGGACATCGGCGAGGGCCTGATGAAGATGACGCCCAACGTCGGCCTCGGCGCGGCCATCCTGCCGCACGACGGCGGGGAGGGCGCGGTGCTGCTGACGCGAGCCTTCGCCGCCGTTCCCAAGGCCGGCACGCCGGGCGCCGGCAAGCTCGCCTTCTTCTCCGCCGAGTCCTCGGCTGCGGCGCGCGAGCGCTTCACCCTGGAACAGGCGCTGCGCCAGGCCATCAGTCGCGAACAGTTCCTGCTGCACTATCAGCCGGTGGTGGACCTGGCCGCCGGCCGGGTGGTGGGCGCCGAGGCCCTGATCCGCTGGCGTCACCCCGAGCGCGGCCTGGTGCCGCCCACCGAGTTCATCCCGGTGCTGGAACAGACCGGGCTGATCGACGAGGTCGGGCTCTGGGTGCTGAACACCGCCTGCCGCGAGGCGCGGGCCTGGGAAGACCGCGGGATCACCGGGCTGAAGATGGCGGTCAACCTGTCGGCGCGGCAATTCCGCGACCCGGCCCTGAAGAGCATGATCGTCGGCACCCTGGAGCGCCACGACCTCGCGCCCGAGCGGCTCGAGATCGAACTGACCGAGACCGCGACCATGGAGGACGCCCTGCGCACCCGCCACCTGTTCGGCGAGTTGCGGGAAATGGGGGTGGGCGTCGCCATCGACGACTTCGGCACGGGCTATTCCAGCCTGAGCTATCTGAAGAACCTGCCGTTCAGCAAACTCAAGATCGACCGGGAGTTCGTCGAGGCCATCCACGAGCGGCGCGACAGCCAGGCGATATGCACGGCGCTGGTGGAACTGGCGCGCGGCTTGGGGATCACGGTCATGGCCGAGGGCGTGGAGACGCGCGCCGAGGCCGACGCCTTGACCAAACTGGGCTGCTCGACCTTCCAGGGATTCTACTTCGCGCGGCCCATGCCGGCCGAAACCTTTGTCGCCACCGTCCGCGATCCCGACTGGCAGGCGCTGCTGGCCTCGCCCGTTCGTCGCGACCTGGCCGATCTCGACCGCCGGATGAGCGCCTGAGCCGGTTGCGCGCTAGTGGCCCGGCCGCGGTTCGAAAGAGCGCGGTTCCAGGAGTTTAGCCTTCTTCTCCCTGTCGGGCTTTTGCCCGTGCTGCGGCGTGGCGGCCGACTTGGGAATGTTGAAGTTGACCGAAGGGTCCTGCTGCTCGAGGCGATTGGTCATCGGCGGGTCCTCCTCTGTGATCTGCGCCAATCTGCGTCATGCGGCGGCGGTGAACGAGGTCTCCGGCTGCACATCTACGTGAACGTTCATGGTGGTGTAGCCGCCGTCGCCGAAGATCGTGCCGCTGACCGGCGCGGCCTCGGCCGGCGTGCGGCTCACCGCGACGGGGATCAGGTCCGCAGATTCGGCCAGCCCGTTGGTAGGGTCGAACTCGGTCCAGCCTAAATCCGGCAGGAACACCTCGCACCAGGCGTGGGTGGCGCCAGCGCCCCGGACCTGGGTCGCGGCCTGGGCAGGGGAGTAGAGATAGCCGGTGACGAACCGCGCGGCATAGCCCAGGCGGCGCAAGGCCTCGACCATCAGCCAGGCGAAATCGCGGCAGGTGCCTGAGCCGGTGGCGACCGTGAAGCTCGGGTCCTGCACGCCCTCCTCGAAGCGGGCGGTGTAGGCGAACTGGGCATGGATGGCGCCGTTCAGCCGCAGCAGGAAGTCGAGCACCGGTTCGTCCGGGTGCGCCGTCTGACCACGCAGCCATTTCAGCAGCATGCCGGTGGGATCCTCGCTCGCCGGTTCGATGAACGGCGCGAGGATGACGCGGTCGTTATGCCCGTAGACGATCGGGGTGGCGGTGTGGGGATCGCGCACAGGCATGGGCGCCAGGGGGGCTGGGAAGCGTTCGATGATCAACCGGCTGACGATGGATAGCGTCGAGGCCTCGCTCTCCGGCGTGAACCAGCAGACGCAGTTGCCCATGGCGTCATAGATCCAGCGCGTCCGCCCGGACGGCGAAAACGACAAGGAGGCGTCCGACACCCGGATGGCGTGGCCATCGCGCGGGCGCAACAACAGCCGATGCGGCCCAAAGCCGACCGGCCGCTCGTAGGTGTAACGGGTCTCGTGGCGGATGATCAGCCGGGTCATTGGTCTCGTGAAACCATCGATGCACCGAGAGGTTCCCTAGCGACCTTCAATGCGGCCCGATTGAAGGCCCAGGTCATGCTAGGTCACGCCCTGAACCCGGCCTCGGCGAAATCCAGCATGCGGACCAGCAGGCTTTCGTTGTCGCTGCCTTGGGTCAGCCCCTTGGACAGCAGGTCGAGGCGCTCGAATTCGACGAAGCGGTTGTTGTGCTGGATGCCGAGGCAGAAGTGCAGCCGCCAATAGACATCTTCGGGCTGCAGGTGCGGGCAGGCGGCGATCAGGGCCTCGGCGAAGCGGACCAGGTGGCTGACATCATTGGCGAGCGCCTGGCGCATTTCCGGCGTGCCTTCGCTGCGGGCGCGGATCAGGAACTGGACCGAGATGCGTCGGTCGCTGTCGTGGGCGCCCCAGCGCAGCGGCGGGCCCATCAGCGCTTCCAGGATCTCGCGCAGGGGCGGCTTGCCCCCGTGGCGGTCGTTGGCCTCGTGCAGGCGTCTCGCGCGCTCGCGATTGAGCGCGCCTGCGCGCCGCCGGAATATCTCGAACAGCAACGCGTCCTTGGACCCGAAATGATAGTTCACCGAGGCCAGGTTCACGCCGGCCTGGGCGGTGATGTCGCGCACCGAGACCTTCTGGAACCCCTCGACGGCGAACAGGCGCTCGGCGGTGGCGAACACGGCGGCCTTGGTCGCGGCGTCGACCTCCTCGTCCATGGCTTCCGGGGCCGCGGCGTCCGGGGAGAGGGCTTCCGTCATCGGATTTGCTTTCGCACGGTTCAGCGCGACAGTTCGCGCATGGCCTTGTCGAGGCCTTCCAGGGTCAGCGGATACATCCGGTCGTTCATGAGCTGCTTCATCAACGTCACCGAGGAGGTGTATTCCCAATGGCGCTCCGCCGTCGGGTTGAGCCAGATGGCGTGCTCGTAGATCTTGGCCAGGCGATCCACCCAGACCGCGCCGGCCTCCTCGTTCCAGTGCTCGACCGAGCCGCCCGGATAGGTGATCTCATAAGGGCTCATGGTGGCGTCGCCGACGAAGATCACTTTGTAATCGTTCGGGTATTTGTTCAGAACATCCCAGGTGGCGATCTTCTCGGTCTGGCGACGGCGATTGTCTTTCCACACGCTCTCGTAAAGGCAGTTGTGGAAATAGAAGAACTCCATGTTCTTGAATTCGGTGCGCGCGGCCGAAAACAGCTCCTCGCAGATCTTGATATGGGCGTCCATGGAGCCGCCGACGTCGAGGAACAGCAACACGCTGATCTTATTGCGGCGCTCGGCCCGCATCTGGATATCCAGATAGCCCTTTTCCGCCGTCCCCCGGATCGTGCCCTGCATGTCGATCTCGTCGGGGTGGCCCTCGCGGACCCAGCGGCGAAGGCGGCGCAGGGCCACCTTGATGTTGCGGGTGCCAAGCTCGACGGTGTCGTCCAGGTTCTTGTATTCGCGCTTGTCCCAGACCTTCACCGCGCGGCCGTGGCGGCCCTTGTCCTGGCCGATGCGGACGCCCTCGGGATTGTAGCCGTCGGCGCCGAAGGGCGAGGAGCCGCCGGTGCCGATCATCTTGCTGCCGCCCTCGTGCCGTTCCTTCTGCTCGCGCAGCCGTTCAGCCAGGGCTTCCATCAGCTTGTCGAAGCCGCCCATGGCCTCGATCTGGGCCTTCTCCTCCTCGGTGAGGAATTTCTCGCTGAGCCGACGCAGCCATTCGGCCGGTATGTCGGTGGGGCCGAGGCCGTCGACCTTGTCCAGGCCTTTGAAAACGTGGCTGAAAACCTGGTCGAAACGATCGAGGTTCTTCTCGTCCTTCACCAGGATCGAGCGCGACAGGTAATAGAAATCCTCGACCGAGCGATCGATCACCGCCTTGTCGAGCGCCTCCATGAGCACGAGGTATTCTTTGAGGGTCACCGGAACCTTGGCTTCCCGCAGTTCGGTGAAGAAGCGCATGAACATGACGGACTAGTCTTTCAGGGCACGAACGGTCGTTTGAACCTGAAAGATGGAGGTCCCCGCGCGCCATGTCCAGCCTGCGGCGGCTTTCGCGACGCGCCTAGTCGGCGCCGACGGTCTCCAGAGTGCGCATCTTGCGCCATACCGTCATGCGCGAAACGCCGAGGCGGCGGGCGATCTCCACCGGGCCCATGCCCGCATCCTGCAGGGCGCGGATTTCCGCGGCCGCCGGGGCGCCGCGGCGCTTGCGCGGCGACCAGGGCGTTTCGACCGAAGCGACCGCCTGCAGCGCCGCGCGCAGGGCGCGACCGCCTTCGCCGGTGCTGCTGATCTCGGGGTCGATCACCAGCAGGCTCGCGCCGCGGCTGTCGAGCCGGTCCATGACGTCCAGGACGTTGCGGGTCGAGTGTGCGAGGTTTTCGAGCCTGACGACCACCAGCTGGTCGCCTTCGCCGATGAAGTCGAGGATCGAGGAGAGCGTCGCCGAATCGTCGGCGCCCGGGCCGGACGGCTCCTCGGCGCGGACCACGTGGCAACCGCGCGTCTTCAACAATGCGGTGTCATTGGCCGAGCGCTCGTCGCGCAGGCGCACATAACCTATCTTGAGCATCTCAAACCCGTCGCCCCCACGTCACGGACAGCCGTCGCAGAATCGCAAAACGAACGCTGTTCGTCAAAGTGTTACGCATTAAATCCCCGCAATAAATAGGCGTTTACGCTCGAAACGCATAGGGAATCCGGGGGCGCCCTCAAGCTTGGCCATTGGCGTGCACAGCATGGTTGTGACGCCCTCGCCGCAAGATCAACTCCTGGTCGAGCGTGCGGCCGACCGGGAACGCGTAGCGTCCGGCGACCGTGAAGCCGTGACGCCGGTAGAAGCGTTGCGCGCCATGGTTCTGCGACCACACGCCGATCCAGGTGTCGCCCTCCCGGGTTTCTGCGAGCCAGTCCAGGGCCGTTCGGAACAGCCGCTCTCCGACGCCGGCGCCCTGGTGGGCGGCCAGCAGATAGAGTCGCTTCAATTCGCCGCAGGTGGGAGTCACCTCGGCATGCGGCAGATCACAGGGGCCGGCGAGCGCATATCCGATGGCGGTCCCGTCGATTTCAGCCAGCCAGGCGGCCTTGGCCGGATCCCCAAGATCCCGCAGCGTCCTTGCCGGCCCGTAGGCGTCGCGCAGGAAATCGGTCAGGTCCTGGGCGGGATAGAGATGGCCGAAGGTCTCCACGAACGTGCGCCGGCCGAGGTCGGCCAGCACGTCGGCGTCGGCGAGGGCGGCGCGGCGAATGAGCAGTTCTGGCATCGTGGCGAAACCGATTTGGGCCTAGAATAGCCGTATGACCCTGGCGCTCTACACCCACGAAGACATGTTCGACCACCAGCCCGGCGCCGGTCACATCGAGCGGTCCGACCGGTTGCGCGCGGTGGTCGAGGCGCTTGGCGCCGCGGCCGACCTCGATCTGGAGTCGCGCGACGCGCCGCTGATCGAACTGGCGGATCTGAAGCTCGTTCATGACGGCCGCTACGTGGACGCCATCATGGCCGCGGCGCCGACGTCGGGCCGTCGCCAACTCGACCCCGACACGGTGATGTCGCCGGGCAGCCTCAACGCCGCGCGCCGTGCGGCCGGCGCGGTCACCGCGGCGGTGCGGGCCGTGGCGGCGGGCGAGATCGAGCGGGCCTTCTGCGCCGTGCGGCCGCCGGGCCATCACGCCGAGCCCGGCGCCTCCATGGGGTTCTGCATCTTCTCGAACGTCGCGGTGGCCGCCCACGCCGCGCAACTGGCGGGATTCGCCAAGGTCGCGGTGGTCGACTTCGACATCCATCACGGCAACGGCACCCAGGCCGCCCTCGAAGGCAAAAGCGGCTTCTTCTTCGCCTCGATCCATCAGTGGCCGCTCTGGCCGGGCAGCGGCCACCCCTCAAGCGCCTCCGCCGCCAATGTGGCGAATGCGGTCGTGGCGCCGGGCGGATCGAGCCAGGCATGGCGCGAGGCCTTCGCCGGCCTGCTGCGGCAGGTGGCGGTCTTCGGGCCCGATCTCGTGCTGATCTCCGCGGGTTTCGACGCCCATGCCGAAGACCCGATCGCCGCGCCGGGCCAGCAGCTGGCGGCCGAGGACTTCGCCTGGGCCACACGCCAGATTGTCGCGCTGGCGAAGACCTGCTGCGGCGGGCGGGTTGTATCCTCGCTCGAGGGCGGCTACGACCTTGAGGCTCTGGCCCGTTCGGCGTTGGCGCATGTGCGGGCTCTCTCGGAGGGATAGGCGGGGGCGGTTCGTTCGCGAATCGATGCCTTTCGGATGACATGGCCGACGCTTTGACCGCCGACCGCACCGCCGTTCCGGCCCCGAAACCCGGCGCCATCCTGCTGACGCGTCATGGCGAGCCCGACATCTCCCGCAAGGTGAAGCTGAACGCCGAGGGTTACCGGACCTTCTGGGCCAGGTACGAGACCATGGGAATCATCGCAGGTCAGCACCCGCCAGCCGAACTCTCGAGCCTGGCGGCGGGGGCCGGCGCGCTGGTCTCCTCCACCCGGCTGAGGTCGATCCAGAGCGCCCAGGTGCTGGCCCCCGACCGCACGTTCATCCCGCACCAGATCCTGGTGGAAGCCCCGCTGCCGCCGCCGCACTTCCCGTCCTGGGTCAAGCTGTCGCCGAAGGTGTGGGGCTTCATCGCCCGCTTCTGGTGGTGGTTCTTCAACCACCATGAAGGCGAGGAGACCCGCCGCCAGGCTGAGATCCGCGCCGGCGAGGCGGCGACCATCCTGGAGGGCCTGGCGGCCTCGGGCGAGGATGTGCTGGTCACCGCCCACGGGTTCTTCAACTTCATGATCGGCCGGGCGCTGAAGACCCGCGGCTGGCGGATGTCCAGCAGCCAAGGCTACAAATACTGGTCCGCGCGAAGGTTCGAGCGCATCTGACGAGGCGGGTTCTGGACCGTTGCAGGCCAAGCCCGCGGTCACTAGGTTGGCGGCCGAAACGAGGAACTTTCATGGCCGAAGCCCCCGAAATCGCTGCACTCACGTTCGAACAGGCGCTGGCCGAACTGGAGCAGATCGTCGGCAAGCTGGAATCGGGCCAGGCGCCGCTGGAGGACTCCATCGCCATGTACGAGCGCGGCGCGACCCTGAAGGCCCATTGCGAAAAGCGCCTGGAGGCCGCGCGCCTGCGGGTGGAGAAGATCGTCATGGGCGCGAACGGCGCGCCGGGAGTCGAATCGGCCGAGTTCAACTGATGGCCGCGTTCGCGCAACGGGTCGCCGAGGCCGCCGATATCGTCACGGTCGCCCTGGACGAACTGTTGCCGCGCACGGACGGGCCGGAGGCGCGCCTGACGGAAGCCATGCGCTATGCGGCGCTGGGGCCCGGCAAGCGGCTGCGGCCGTTCTTCGCGATCGAAACCGGCAAGATGTTCGAGCTAGAGGAACGCTCGGTGCTGCGCGCGGCCTGCGCGCTGGAATGCATCCACGCCTACAGCCTGATCCACGACGACCTGCCGTGCATGGACGACGACGACCTGCGCCGGGGCCGCCCGACGGTCCACAAGGAATACGACGAGGCCACCGCCGTGCTGGCCGGCGATGCGCTGCAGGCGGTCGCCTTCGAGATCCTCGCCCATCCCGACACCCACAAGGACGGCGCCGTGCGCGCCGATCTGGTCGCCCGCCTGGCCATGGCCAGCGGCGCGCGCGGCATGTGCGGCGGCCAGATGATCGACCTGCTGGGGGTGCGTGACGACCTGGGCGCCGTGGCCCGCATGCAGCGCATGAAGACCGGCGCCCTGATCGCCAGCGCCTTCGAACTGCCGCTGGTGATGGCCCACGCGGGGGAAGGGGAGCGTCACGCCCTGATGGCCTTCGCCCAGGACCTCGGGCTCGCCTACCAGATCGTCGACGACCTGCTGGACGCCGAGGGGGTGGAATCCGAAATCGGCAAGAAGGCCGGCAAGGACGCCGCGCGCGGCAAGGCCAACTATGTCACCCTGCTCGGCGCGGCCGCGGCCCGCGATCGCCTGGGCCTGTTGACCGAGCAGACCAAGACGCACCTCGATCCCTTTGGCAGAAGGGCCGAATTCCTGCGGGACAGCGTCGATTTCGTGCTAGAGCGCCACAACTGAATTCAGGTATTGCTGTACGCTTGATCATGCCCCCCGTGACCCCGATTCTCGACCTGGTCTCCTCGCCCGCCGACATCCGGGGATGGCACGCGCCCCAGCTTCGCCAGTTGGCCGATGAACTCCGTGCAGAGACGATCGATGCGGTTTCGCAGACCGGCGGCCATCTCGGCGCGGGCCTCGGCGTCGTCGAACTGACGGTCGCGCTGCATCATGTCTATGAGACGCCGCAGGACATCCTGATCTGGGACGTCGGCCACCAGGCCTATCCGCACAAGATCCTCACCGGCCGCCGCGACCAGATCCGCACCCTGCGGCAGGGCGGCGGCCTGTCGGGGTTCACCAAGCGCAGCGAGAGTCCCTACGACCCGTTCGGCGCGGCGCACGCGGCGACATCGATCTCGGCCGCGCTGGGCTTCTGCGCCGCCCGCGACCAGGCCGGGCGCGACAACCGGGTGGTGGCGGTGATCGGCGACGGGTCGATGAGCGCGGGCATGGCCTATGAGGCGATGAACAACGCCGCCGAGACCACCGGCCAGCTCACCGTCATCCTGAACGACAACGACATGTCCATCGCCCCGCCGGTGGGCGGGATGAGCGCCTATATGGCGCGGCTGGTGTCGGGGGGCGGCTACCGCTCGATCCGCAAGCTGGGCAAGTCCATGGCCGGCGCCTTGCCGCGCCCCCTGAAGGAAGCCGCCCGCAAGGCCGAGGAATATGCCCGCGGCATGGTGACCGGCGGCACCTTCTTCGAGGAACTGGGCTTCTACTACATCGGGCCGATCGACGGCCACGATCTCGACACCCTGGTGCCGGTCCTTAAAAACGCGCGAGAGATCAAGGACAAGCCGGTTCTTGTTCATGTCGTGACGCAAAAGGGCAAGGGCTATGCGCCGGCCGAGAACGCCGCCGACAAGCACCACGCGGTGGTCAAGTTCGACGTCGTCACCGGCAAGCAGGCCAAACCCGCCCAGGCGGTCGCGCCGAACTATCAGAAGGTGTTCGGCGCCGAGCTGATCAAGCATGCCGAGCGCGACCCGACCATCGTGGCCATCACTGCGGCCATGCCGTCCGGCACCAGCCTGGACATGTTCGCCGAGCGGTTTCCCGACCGGATGTTCGACGTCGGCATCGCCGAGCAGCACGCGGTGACCTTCGCCGCCGGCCTCGCCGCCGACGGCATGAAACCCTTCGCGGCGATCTATTCGACCTTCCTGCAGCGCGGTTATGACCAGGTCGTCCATGACGTGGCGATCCAGCGGCTGCCCGTGCGGTTCGCCATGGATCGCGCCGGCCTGGTGGGCGCCGACGGGGCGACGCACGCCGGCTCGTTCGATATCGGCTTCATGGGGGCGCTGCCCGGCATGGTGCTGATGGCCGCCGCCGACGAGGCCGAGCTCGCCCACATGGTCGCCACCTCGGTGGCCATCGACGACCGTCCCTCGGCCTTCCGCTATCCGCGCGGGGAGGGGGTCGGCGTCGCCATTCCCGACTTGGCCGCGCCGCTGGAGATCGGCCGTGGCCGCATCGTGCGCGAAGGAACGGCCGTGGCCATCCTCTCGTTCGGGACGCGGCTGGCCGAAAGCCTCCGGGCCGCCGACCTGCTGGCCGCCCGCGGCCTGTCGGCCACCGTCGCCGACGCCCGGTTCGCCAAGCCGCTGGACGTCGACCTGATCCTGCGGCTGGCCCGCGAGCACGAGGCCCTGATCACCGTCGAGGAAGGCGCGATGGGCGGCTTCGGCGCCTTCGTGCTGCAGGCCCTGGCCGAGCACGGCGCGCTGGACCGGGGGCTGAAGGTGCGCACCCTGACGCTGCCCGATATCTTCCAGGACCACGACAAGCCCGACGTCATGTACGCCCAGGCCGGCCTTGACGCCGAAGGCATCGTGCGCGGCGCCCTCTCGGCATTGGGCGTCAGCAATGTCGGCGCGGCAGGGATGCGGGCTTAGGCCGCGCGCTCGGAATTCGCGGCGAGGAAGGCTGCGTAGCCAGCCTCCGTTATCGCTCCGGCCGCCAGCCCAGTCACCGCCGCCGCCGCGCGCTTGTTGCCGTCCACGAACGGGTGATTGCGCACGATGGCCGAGGTGTAGATCGCCTCCGAATGTTGCTGCAAATGTATCAACATTCAGTCAGTTGCGCGGGCAACGCTCGCTCAGAACGGCGAGAATCGTTCCGCCAGCGCCTGGCCGGCCGGGGTCTTCTGGACGCGGCTGATGTCGCCGCGGCCGCCGTAGCTGATGCGGGCCTCGGCGATCTGGGTGTGGCGGATGGTGTTGGCCGAGGAGATGTCCTCCGGGCGCACGATGCCGGAGACCTGCAGCTGGCGCAGTTCGGCGTTGGTGCGCACTTCCTGGGTGCCCTGGATCACCAGGTTGCCGTTGGGCAGCACGGCGGTGACGACCGCGGCGATCGTGAGGCTGATCTTCTCCTGGCGATTCACCGAACCGGCGCCGGCGTTGGAGGTGGTGGACCCGGCGTCGATGATCTTCTTGGGGTCGAAGCCGGACGGCATGAACCGGCCGATGCTGGTCTCCAGGCCGAGGAAATTGTTCACGCCGCCGGTGGTCGAGGACGTGCGGCTGGAGTCCGTGGAATTGGTGGTCTTGGCGCTGTCGTCGATGTCGATCTGCACCGTCAGGATGTCGCCGACGCGGGCGGCGCGCTGATCGATGAAGAAGGCCCGCGCGCCCTGGCGCCACAGGGAGTTGGCCGAGGCCGGCGTCGGCAAGGGCTCGCGCGACGACACCAGGATGTTCTGGTTCTGCGGCATCAGCTGCGAGGGATAGCCGATCTGGCTGAGCTGCGGGCCGCGGACGGCTTCTTCCACTGTGGAGCAGGCGCCGAGCGCGGTGATGGGAAGCAGGGCGGCAAGGACGAGGACGTGGCGGCGCATGACGAATTTCCCTCTAGCGGGCGGCGTACTGGCGGGTGCGGAACTGGCTGGCGCCGGGGCCGACCAGGGCCTGGCCCGGACCGGTGGCGATCGCCGAGATGACTTTCCTGGACGACGGGTTTTCGATGCCGACGGTTTCGCCAAGCGTGGCGGCGGCTATGGCCTTGCCGGTCAGGCTGACGGTGATGGCGCCGTCCTGGTAGGCGACATTGACCATGTCTCCGGCCTTGATCACCTGGGGCGCGGCGACATCGCGGGTCGACACCACGCCGCCTTCGCGCAGCGGCCGCCGGGCGGTCATGCCGATCACGGCGTCGACGTCGCGGGGGGCGTCCATCGGCGCGGCGGCGAACTTGGCCCACACCAGGTCTTCGGGGCGGACGGTCTCGCCGGCGTTGAGGTTGCGTGCGTAGGTCAGGACCTCGACATTGCCTTTCGACGCCGTCGCCCCGACCGCGCCGGCGCGCACCACGATGCGGCGCAGGCCCTGCGTATTGGCCCACTCGAGGCCTGCGCGCCGGGCGGAGGCCTGCACGGCGCCGGCGTCCAGCACTACGCTGGCCCCGGGCTTGGAGGCCACGGCGACCTTGCCCGCGGCGCCGGCGCCGTCGAACAGGTCGTCCAGCGTCACCACGCCGTCGGCGTCCATCGGCTCGGCCTTCAGGGTCACGGCCTGGCCCGCCAGGGCAGGGGAGGCCAGCAGGGCCGCGGCGGCGGCGAGGGTCAGGGACGCTTTCAGGAACCGGGTCATCTTACGACTTCACCTGGCTGGCGGTGCGCAGCATCTCGTCGGCCGAGGAGATCACCTTGGAGTTCATCTCGTAGGCGCGCTGGGCGACGATCAGGGCGGTGATTTCGCTCACCGCATCGACGTTGGAGGCTTCGGTATAGCCCTGCAGCAGGGTGCCGATGCCGGCGGCGCCCGGCGTGCCGGTGGTGGCCGCGCCCGAGGCGCCGGTCTCCATGTATAGATTGTCGCCGATGGCCGAGAGGCCGGCCTCGTTCATGAAGGTCGCCAGTTCCAACTGGCCGACGATGGACGGCGCGGTCTGGCCCGCCTGCTGAACCTCGACCTGGCCGCTCTTGGAGATCGAGACCTTGGTGGCGTCGCTGGGGATCGTGATGCCGGGCTGGATCTGATAGCCGTCCTCGGTCACCAGCTGTCCCTGGTCGTTGACCGAGAGGTTGCCGGCGCGGGTGTAGGACGTCTCGCCCGACGGCATCAGCACCTGGAAGAAGCCCTTGCCGTCGATGGCCAGGTCGTAGTCGTTGTCCGTCCGCGTCATCGAGCCTTGCGTCGTGATGCGGTAGACGGAACCGGCCTTCACGCCCGCGCCGATCTGCACGCCGGTCGGCACGATGGTGCCCTGGTCCGACGACTGCGAGCCGGGCATCTCCAGCGTCTGGTAGAGCAGGTCCTGGAACTCGGCCCGCTGCTTCTTGAACCCGACGGTGTTCATGTTGGCGATGTTGTTGGAGATGACCTCCACGTTCAGGGCCTGGGCGGCCATGCCGGTGGCGGCGGTTCTCAAAGCCTGCATGGGGTTTCTCCCTTAACTACTGGACCCGACCCATGCGCTGCACGGTGCTGCGCGCCAGGTCGGTCTCGGATTGGACGAGGTTGGTCATCTGCTCGTAGGCCCGGGTGACCTCCATCATCCGGGTGATCTCGACGATCGGCCGGACGTTGGAGCTTTCGAGCATGCCTTGGCGCACGCGGGCTTCCGGCGCGGCCTGGGGCTGGAGGTTGGAGGTGTTGCGGTAGAGGTTGTCGCCGTCCTTCTCCAGGACCGAGCGATCCTCGAAGCGGACCACGCCGACCTTGCCGACCCGCTCGGTCCCTTGGCTGACCGTGCCGTCGGAGGCGATGGTCACGGGACCCTTCTCGGGGTCGAGGACGATCTCCCCGCCGCCCTCGTCCAGCACCGGATCGCCGGCCTGGGTGGTCAGCTTGCCGTTGTCGTCGGTGCGGAAGTGGCCGTCGCGGGTGTAGCGCTCGCCGCCGGTCACGCCGATCTTGAAGAAGGCCTTGCCCTCGATCCCGAGGTCGAGCGGCGCATCGGTGCGATGCAGGCCGCCCTGGCCGAAATCCCGCGCCACGCCGGCGTCGGCGACGAACTTCACGGGCTTGGGGCCGTCCAGCGTCACCGCCGGCGCCTTGGCCTCGGTCTTGGCCATGAGCGACTCGACCTTGAAGCCCGTGGTGTCGGCGTTGGCGATGTTGTTGGCCACGATGTCGAGCTCACGGCGCAGCATCAGCTGACGCGAGAGACCGACATAAACGGCGTTATCCATCGAACATTCCTTGCGCGCGTTAATGCGACACTTTGGCCCCCTGACGACTGCAACCTTTGGGCCAGTCTGAAACTCCAATAAAATCAATGAGAAATATCGTTAACGGGCGCCGGGCGGCGGATTTTGCCGGGCAGGGTTAGCCGCCATTAAACGTGGTTAAAAACCGATCCTTAACCAAGACGGGGCGATGGGGGAGAGGACAAGACTCTAAGGAACGCGCGCGTGTCCAAGGACAAGGCCAAGGAAAAGGAAGCTCCCGCCGGGGACGCCGCCGAAGGCGAGGACGGCGAAGGCGCGCCCGGCAAGAAGAAGCTGCCGCTCAAGATGCTGATCATCGCCGGCGTCGGCGCCCTGGTGGTGCTGGGCGGCGGCGGCGCGGCGGCCTTCATGTTCCTGAAGCCGAAGCCCGACGCCGCGGCCGAGAAGGGCCACGAGAAAAAAGACAAGAAGAAAGAAAAGGAAAAGGGCCACGGCGAGAAGGGCGGCGACGACAAGAACGCCGCGGTGGTCACCGAGGGGCCGGACGGGGTGCTGTTCTACACCGTGCCGCCGCTGGTGGTGAACATGCAGACCGCCGACGGCCGGCCGACCTTCCTGAAGCTCAAGCTGACGCTGGAACTGCCCGACGAGGAGGCTGTCGATACGCTCAACCTCAACATGCCCAGGCTCCAGGACATGTTCCAGACCTTCCTGCGCGAACTGCGCCCCGAAGATCTGCAGGGCAGCCAGGGCAGCTACCAGCTGCGCATGGAGATCCAGCGCCGGGTCAATCTCGTGATCGCGCCCACCAAGGTGAACGCGGTCCTGATCGAGGAGCAGCTCATCAACTAGCCCCGCAAGGGCTGGTGGTGCTTACCCATGGCTGACGAAAACGAACCCCAGGAAGCCGAAGACGCCGCCGCAGGCGAGGGCGCCGCGCCGCCTTCGTGGGCCGACGACGACCAGGCGGCGATCGGTTCGGAGCGGATCCTCAATCAGGACGAGATCGACAGCCTGCTGGGCTTTGACCTGTCCGACGACGAGGCGGCCGACCGCACGGGCATCCGGGCGATCATCAACTCGGCGCTGGTGTCCTACGAGCGCCTGCCGATGCTCGAGATCGTCTTCGACCGCCTGGTGCGGCTGATGACGACCTCCTTGCGCAACTTCACCTCGGACAATGTCGAGGTCAGCCTCGACAACATCTCCTCGATCCGGTTCGGCGACTATCTGAACTCGATCCCGCTGCCGGCCATCCTGTCGGTGTTCCGCGCCGAAGAGCTGGACGAAGGCCTCGGCCTGCTGACCGTCGACTCCAACCTGATCTATTCGATCGTCGACGTGCTGCTCGGCGGCCGTCGGGGCACCGCGGCCATGCGCATCGAGGGCCGCCCCTACACCACCATCGAGCGGGTCCTGGTGGAAAAGATGGTCGAGGTGGTGCTGGCCGACGCCCAGGCCGCCTTCGAGCCGCTGACCCCGGTGACCTTCACCCTGGACCGGCTGGAGACCAACCCGCGCTTCGCCGCCATCACCCGGCCGTCCAACGCCGCCATCCTGGTGAAGCTGCGCATCGACATGGAAGACCGCGGCGGCCGCATCGAACTGCTGCTGCCCTACGCGACGCTCGAGCCCATCCGCAAGATGCTGCTGCAGCAGTTCATGGGCGAGAAGTTCGGCCGCGACAACATCTGGGAAGGCCACTTGGCCACCGAGCTCTGGACCACCCAGATGGAGGTCCGCGCCGTGCTCGACGAACAGGCCATCAGCCTGAAGGACGTGCTGAACTTCAAGGTGGGCGACACCCTGATGCTCAACGCCACCCCCGACAGCCCGATCGAAATCAGGGCGGGGACGATCTCCCTGACCCACGGGCGCATGGGGCGCCGCAACCACAACATCGCCGTCCGCGTGGAGGCGCCGCTTTCGGCCGTCGCCCGCCAAGCCGTCCAGAGGATGTCATGAGCGCCATCGCCGTCGGGCTGAACCTGTTCCTCGCCGTGCTGCTGATCGCGGCCCTGCTGATGGGCTGGCGGTTGAACCGCCGCCTGAAGGCGCTGCGCGACAGTCACGACAGCTTCGCCAAGGCGGTGGCCGAGCTGAACTGGGCCGCCCAGCGGGCCGAACAGGGCCTGGCCGACCTGCGCGCCGCCACCGACGAGGCGGCCGACAGCCTCGCCGACCGCATCGAAAAGGCCAATGCGCTCAGCGCCAAGCTGGACCGGCTGGTGGAAAAGGCGCCCGCCGCGCCCGTCGCGCGTCCCGCCGAGCGCGAGCCCGACCTGCGGCTGGCCGAGCCGCGCGGAGAACGCCTGGGCGCCTTGCTGGCCGCCTCGCGCACCACCCGGCCGCGCACCGCCCTGGAGGTGGAGCGCCTGGTTCGCCATGACTCGCCGCCGGCCCGCTCGCGCCGGCCGCGCACTGACGACGACCTGTTCGACGAACCGCTTGAACTCGGCCCGCTGAACGCCGTCCGCGGAGCCCGCCGATGAAGAACATGCCGCGCATCCTGCCGCTGGTGGGGGTCGCCATCGCCGGCGTCCTGGCGATCAACGCCGTGTCGGGCGCCAGCGGGGCGTCCGACCTGCTGTCCGGGGCCAAGGCGTTCGCCGAGGAGGCCGCCAAGACCGCCAAGGGCGAGAAGAAGCCCAAGGCCGCCGCCGACAAGAAGGCCGGCGAAAAGGGCGAGGACGCCGCCGTCGTCGGCGACGGCAAGGACGCCAGCGCCGTCCTGCCGCCCCCGACCATAAAGCCGCCCGCCGTCTGCGCGCCGACCGCCGCCGAACTCGCCAAGCAGGCCGGGCTGTCGCCGGCCGAGCTGCAGGTGCTGCAAAGCCTGGGCGAGCGGCGCGGCCAGCTCGACCAGCGCGAGGACCAGATGAGCACCCAGCTGGCGCTGATGGCGGCGGCCGAAGCCAAGCTGGACGCTAAGGTCAAGACGCTGAACGCCCTCAAGGCGGACATCCAGGGCCTGGTGGCCCAGGGCGACCAGCGCGAGCAGGCCGAGGTCGACCGCCTGGTGAAGGTGTTCGAGAGCATGAAGCCGAAGAACGCCGCCGAGCGCATCACCCTGCTCGACGACGACACGCGCCTGCCGATCGCCGCCAAGATGAAGGAGCGCGCGCTCTCGGCGATCATCGCCCAGATGTCGCCGCCGGAAGCCAAGCGCCTGACCGAGTCGCTGGCCAAGCGCTACAAGGCCGCCCAGGCGATGGCCGCCAACGCGACGGCCGCCGCCAACGCCGCGGCGGCGTCGGCCGCCGCGCCCAAGCCCGCCGCCACGGCCGCGGCGCCCCCCGCTGCGCCGAAGAAGCAGGCCCAGGCCAAGCCGAAACCCAAGCCCAAGGCTGCGCCGACGAAGACGGCCGACGCCGCGCCTGCCGCCGCGCCGGCGGCAGCTGCCGCGCCCGCCGCCGCCACGCCGCCCGCGGCGCCCAAGCCGGGCTAGGCCGTGGCCCTGCGCCGAGCCCTCCATTCCAGCGTCGCGGCGATCTGCATCGCCAGCCTCGTCGCGCCTGCCGGCCAAGCAGCCGCGCCGAAGGCGCCTGCGCCGCGCGCCGCCCCGGGCGGCCTGGAGGTCAGGGTCGCCCAGGCGCGGGACTTCTCGCGTATCGAGTTCCACGGCGCGGCCGCACCGGCCGTAAAGCGTGACGGCCAGCTGCTGACGCTGACCTTCGGGCGCGATTCCAACCCCGATATCTCGCGCCTGCGGGTTTCGCCGCCGCGTTGGCTGAAGGGCGCGGAGGCGCGTCACGCCGCCGGCCGCCTGCAACTGCTGCTGACGCTTGCGCCCGACGCCGAGGCCAGGACCGGGGCCGCCGACGGGGCCTTCTACGTCAACGTCTTCGCCAAGCCCGAGCCGGAGGCTGCGCCCGCCGCAGCCAAGACCGACGTCGTCGCCGAGAACGCTCCGGCCGCGCCTGTCGCGGTCCAGCGGCCTAACCCGGTCCCGGCGAGCGGCGTGGTCCACATGGACGCCAAGCTCGTCAACGGCCAGGTCCAGCTGAAATTCCCCTGGGCCAACGCCAACGGCGCGGCGGTCTTCCGGCGCGGCGACGCGGTCTGGGTGGTGTTCGACGCCTCGGCGACCCTGGATGTCGCCAAGGCGCCGCGGGGCTTGCGGCAATATTCCTCGATCCAGGCCTTCCGGGGCACCGACTATTCGGCCGTCCGTATCGCCGGCGCGGCCGCCCGGCCGGTGTCCGCCGGCATCGAGGGGCCGGTCTGGACCATCACGCTCGGCGGCGGCGGCGGAACGGATGCGCGGCCCAGCCTGATCAAGCTCGCCCGCGACGAGCTGGGCGGCCCGGCCGCGCTGCAGGCGCCGGTGGCCGGGGTGACCCGCGTGGTCCAGGTGGCCGACACCGTCGTCGGCGACACCTTGTCGGTGGTCACGGCGCTCGGGCCGGCCAAGGGCCTGCCGTCGCGGCGCGAGTTCGTGCAGATGGCGTTTCTGCCGTCCGCCCAAGGGCTTGTGCTCGAATCCTATGTCGAGGACCTGTCGGTCACCTACGACGGCGACCTGGTGCATATCGCCAGGCCGGCCGGCCTTGCCCTTTCGGCCTCGTCGGCGGCGCGGGGGGAAGCGCAAGGCTCGCTCGGCTCGCTGCAGCCGGCCGGCATGCCCGCGATGATCGGCGCCGACTGGGGCAAGACCGGATCGGGCGGTTTCCTGGCGCGCTATAACGCCCTGCTCGCCGCGGCCAGCGAGGAATCGGCCGGCGGCCCCGACAGCCCGGTGACGGCGCGCATGTCGCTCGCCCGCTTCCTGGTGGGATCGGACCTGGCCTTCGAAGCCATCGGCGTCCTCAACGACACCGCCCGCAGCCACCCGGCGATCACCGACGACCCGGAGTTCCGCGGCCTGCGCGGCGTCAGCCGGGTGATGGCGCGCCGCTACAAGGAAGCCGAGGCCGACTTTTCCTCGCCTGTCCTGGCCGACGATCCGTCCAGCGCGCTCTGGCGGTCCTACATCTCCGCGCAGCTGGCCCACTGGACCGACGCGCGCCAACAGTTCGCCGCCGGGGTCGAGGCGTTCAGCCACTTCTCGCCGGTGTGGAAGGCGCGTTTCGCCCGGGGCGACGCGCAAGCCGCCATGGCGATGGGCGATCTCGACGGCGCCTCGTCGCGCATCCGCCTGGCGCTGGACGACAAGACCGATCCGCTGGAGGAACTGGCCACCCGGCTGGTCCAGGCCCGCATCGTCGAGGCCCAGGGGCACAAGGACCGCGCGCTGGCCATCTACTCGGCGATCACCCGCGCGCCGGTGGAATACCTGTCGGCGCCGGCCCAGCTGCACGCCACCCAGATCCGCCTGGAAACCGGGAAGATGACGCCGGTCCAGGCTGCGGCCGTATTCGACGGCCTGCGCTACCGCTGGCGCGGCGACGCCACCGAGCTCGAGACCATCCGGCTGCTGGGTCAGCTCTATCTCAACCAGGGCCGCTATCGCGAGGCGCTGGAGGCGCTGCGGTCGGCGGGCCAGCGGATGCCGGACCTGCCGGAAGCCCTGCAGCTGCAATCGGACCTGACCGCGGCCTTCCGCGCCCTGTTCCTCGACGGTTACGCTGACGGCCTGGAGCCGATCCAGGCGCTGGCCCTGTTCTTCGACTTCAAGGAACTGACCCCCATCGGCGCCGAGGGCGACCTGATGGTGCGCAAGCTGGTGCGCCGCCTGGTGGACGTCGACCTGCTGGACCAGGCCGCCGACCTGCTGCGCTATCAGGTGGACAACCGCCTGGACGGCGTGCCGCGGGCCCAGGTCGCCACCGACCTGGCGGTCATCTACCTGATGGACCGCAAACCGGAAGAGGCGCTGCAGGCCATAAACGGCTCGCGCACCACCATTCTGCCGGCCGCCTTGAACAACGAGCGCCGGCTGATCGAGGCCCGCGCCTGGGCGGGGCTGGGCCGCTACGACAGCGCGCTGGAGATCATCGAGCGCGACACCACCAAGGAAGGCGCCGACCTGCGCGCCGACATCACCTGGAAGCAGAAGAACTGGGCCGCGGCCGGCCCGATGTTCGAGAAGCTGCTGGGCGAGCGCTGGAAGAACCCCGCGCCGCTGGCCGGCGAGGAAGAGGGCAAGCTGCTACGCGCCGGCGTCGCCTACAGCCTGGCCGGGGACGACGCGTCGCTGGAGCGGCTGAACAAGCAATACCAGGGCTTCTACGACGGCGCGCGCAATCCGGAGGCCCTGCGGGTGGCGCTGTCGGGCATCCCCACCGGCCGCTTGAGCGTCGGCGACCTGGGCCGCGCCACCGCCGACAACGAGGCCTTCTTCGGCTGGGTCAGCAAGATGAAGCAGCGCTTCAAGACCCCCAACGCGCCGGCCGCCAAGCAGGTGGCGGCGAATCCGCCGGCCAAGGCGGCCTAGGCCCCCTCAGTCGGCTTCGCCGACAGCTCCCCCTGGGGTGGAGCATCTAAAAAGCAAATCCTCCCCCGGTGCGGCGCCTCTTTGGGGGAGGGGGCCCGAAGGGGTGGAGGGGGTCAGCCGCCGCCTGCGCCGCGCTGGAAGCTTTCCACCAGGCTGCCGCACACCAGCCGCCAGCCGTCCACCAGGACGAAGAAGATCAGCTTGAAGGGCAGGGACACCACCACCGGCGGCAGCATCATCATCCCCATGCTCATCAGCACGCTGGCCACCACCAGGTCGATGACCAGGAAGGGGATGAACAGCAGGAAACCGATCTCGAAGGCCCGCTTCAGCTCGGAGATCATGAAGGCCGGGGTCACCACCGTCAGCGGCGTGTCCTGCACCGTCGCGGGGCGGGGGATCTTCGCCAGCCGGACGAAGAGGGCGAGGTCCTCGCGGTCGACCTGACTGAGCATGAAGGTCTTCACCGGCGCGCCGGCCGCGTCGAAGGCCTGGGGCAGCTCGATCTGCTGGTCCATCAGGGGCTTGATGCCGTCGTCGTAGGCCTTCTCGAAGGTCGGCCCCATGACGATGGCGGTGAGGAACAGCGCCAGGCTGATGATCACCGCGTTGGGCGGGCTCTGCTGCAGGCCAAGCGCCGTGCGCAGCAGGCTGAGGACGACGACGATCCGCACGAAGGACGTCGTCATGATGACGATCGACGGCGCCAGCGACAGCACCGTCATCAGGCCCACGAGCTGGACGACGCGCTCGGTCAGGCCCGCGCCGGTGCCGAGGTTGATGTTCACCGCCTGGGCGAGCGCCGCGGCGGGAAAGACCATGGCGGCCAGGGTCGAGAGCGCGGCCAGCCCCGCGGCGCGGCGCCAGTCCTCCGCGCGCAGGGTCTTGGCGGCCGACAGGAAGCTAAACATCGCGCGGACCCTTCACGGTGGCGGGCGCCTTGCGCTTGGGCGGCGCCTCGACGTCGCCCAGCCAGCGGCCGTCGCCGAGCAGCAGCAGCCGTTCGCGGCCGTCGAAGGACACCAGCACCAGTCGCCGCGCGGGATCGAGCACCAGGCTTTCGACGATGGCCAGGCGGCGCTCCTTCCGGGCGGGGGCGAAACGGGCGATGGCGTCGGGGCCGAACTTGCGCAGGGCGACCGCCGCCAGGCCCACCAGGCCGAGCGTCACGGCCAGGGCGAAGACGGCGCGGGCGAAGTTTGCGAAATCCATCGGGGACGCTTGGCTGAACGGCTGGAAATCGCCGACTGCGCCAGGGTTTGCCCCAAGGGTCTTAAGGACCGATTAACCCTATTTGTTCACCCTTGGCCCTATGAACCTGGCTGAGATTCCGCTCTTCAACATGCTCCGCGGCCGACTGGGCTACCTGTCGGAGAAGGAGCGCGTGATCTCGCAGAACGTCGCCAACTCCGACACGCCTCACTATGCGCCCAGCGACCTCAAGCCCTTCACCTTCGACGCCAAGCTGCAGGCCGCCCTGCCGCTGACCCAGGCCACGACCCAGGCCGGGCATATGGTTGCGCCCAACGCCCGGCGCGGCGCGAGCGCCGCCTACAAGTCGGTGAAGAAGGCCGATTCCGAGACGACGCTGAACGGCAACTCGGTCGTGCTCGAAGAACAGATGATCAAGATGACCGACGCGCGGATGAACTATGACGCCGCCATCGGCTTCTACCAGAAATCGCTGAGCATGCTGCGCATGGCCGCGCGGGCGCCGGGTCGCTAGCGGAGGATATAGATGCCCGAAGTGAAGCCCATGTCAGGCGCCGTCCAGGCCGTCGCGGCGTCCGCCCTTCGCGCCCAGCAGGCGCGCATGCGGATCATCGCCGAGAACCTGGCCAATGTGGATTCCACCTCGGCGACCCCCGGCGGCGACCCCTATCGGCGCCAGGCGCCGGTGTTCCGGCCCACCAAGGTCGACGGCGGCATGGGCGTGAAGATGACCAAGGTCGAGCCCGACCAGACCGACTTCAAGACGACCTACGAGCCCGGCCACCCCTCGGCCGACGCCAAGGGCTATGTGAAGCTGCCCAACGTCAATTCCCTGGTGGAAGCCATGGACATGCGCGAGGCCCAGCGGGCCTATGAAGCCAACCTCAACGTCATCGAGACGGCGCGCGCCATGGACATGCGCACCCTCGAGCTGCTGAAGCGTTGAGGGCCCAGGCGATGATCACCCCGCTCGCGGTCTCCAAGGCCTACGCCGCCGTCCAGCAGGCGGCCGGCGCCGCCAGCGGCGGCGGGGAGACCGTGGCCGCGCCCGGCGGCTTCGGCGACCTCGTCAAGTCGGCGATGACCGAGGCGATGAAGACCTCCAAGACCGCCGAGCATCAGATCGCCGCCCACACCGCCGGCAAGGCCGAACTGATCGACGTGGTCACCGCCATCTCGGCCGCCGAGACCAGCCTGGAAACCGTCATGGCCGTCCGCGACCAGGTGATCTCCGCCTACCAGGAAATCATGCGGATGCCGATCTAGGCGCGCTGTTCCTCTCCCCTTGGGGAGAGGAGATTTCTCGCCGACCTGCGTGTAGTCTCTTCCCATGCGGCAAGACGACGCCATGATCGAACTGCGCGGCGTCTCCAAGGCCTATGACGGGCATGCCGCGCTCGCGGAGGTCGACCTGGAGATCGCGGCCGGGTCGTTCGTGGCCCTGGTCGGGGCCTCGGGGTCGGGCAAGACCACCCTGCTCAAGACCATCAACGGCCTGATCGCCCCCGACGCCGGCGAGATCCGCGTGCAGGGGGAAGCGGCCGACTTCGCCGCGCCGCACGTCCTGCGCCGGAAGATCGGCTATGTTTTCCAGGAGGTGGGACTCTTTCCTCACCTTACGGTGGCCGAGAACATCGGGATCACGCCGCGGCTGTCGGGCTGGGAGCGGTCGCGTATCGCCAGCCGCGTCCGCGACCTGCTGGCCCTGGTCGACCTGCCGGCGGAGATCGCCGCCCGCTATCCCGCCGCGCTTTCGGGCGGCCAGCGGCAGCGGGTCGGCGTCGCCCGCGCGCTCGCCGCAGAGCCTGCCATCGTGCTGATGGACGAGCCGTTCGGGGCGCTCGATCCGCTGACCCGCGACGCATTGGGCCAGGACTACCGCGCCCTGCATGAACGCCTGTCGCTGACCACCGTCATGGTCACCCACGACATGGCCGAGGCCGTGCTGCTGGCCGACCGCATCGTGGTGATGCAGGCGGGCAAGGTCGTCGCCGACGGCGCACCGGCCGACCTATTGGCGAGCGTCAGCGACCCGCAGGTCCGCGCCATGCTGGAGGCCCCCAGGCGCCAGGCGCAGCGGCTGTCGGCCAAGCTGGGCGCCGGCGCATGACCGCGGCCTGGGCGCTGCTGCCGGAATACCTGGGCTGGCATGTGCTGCTGAGCGCCAGCGCGCTGCTCTTGGGGGTGATGATCAGCCTGCCGCTGGCGGTGCTGGCCGCGCGCAACGCCCGCCTGCGCTGGCCGGTGCTGGCCATGGCCTCGCTGATCCAGACGATCCCCAGCCTGGCGCTGCTGGCGCTGTTCTATCCGCTGCTGCTGGCCGTCTCGGCGTTGAGCGTGGCGGCGTTCGGCCATGGCTTCTCGGCGTTGGGCTTCCTGCCGTCGCTGCTGGCCCTGACGCTCTATTCGATGCTGCCGATCCTGCGGAACGCCGCGGCCGGGATCCTGGGCGTCGACCCCGCCATCGTCGAGGCCGCCGACGGGGTCGGCATGACGCCGCGCCAGCGCCTGTTCCAGGTCGAACTTCCCCTGGCCGCCCCGGTGATCATGGCCGGGGTCAGGACGGCGGCGGTCTGGACCATCGGGGCGGCGACGCTCTCGACTCCGGTGGGGCAGACCAGCCTGGGCAACTACATCTTCGCCGGATTGCAGACCGAGAACTGGGTCTTCGTGCTGTTCGGTTGCGCGGCCTCGGCGGCCTTGGCCCTGATCGCCGACCAGTTGCTGGGCCTGATCGAGCTGGGGGTCAAACGGCGCGACCTGCGGCTGACATTGGCGGGGGCGGCCGGGCTGGCGTTGGGCGTCGCCCTGGCGGTGGCGCCGCTGGCGAGCTTCGGCAAGCCCGCAGCCTATGTGGTGGGCGCCAAGAACTTCTCCGAACAGTACATCCTGGCCGAGGTGATGGCCGCGCGTCTGGAGCAGGCCGGCGCGCACGTCCAGCGCAAGGAGGACCTCGGCTCGGCGGTCGCCTACCGCGCGCTCGCGGCCGGCGAGATCGACGTCTACGTCGACTACTCAGGCACGCTCTGGACCAATGTGCTGGGCCGCAAGGACAACCCCGGCCGCGCCGCGGTGCTGGCGCAGTTGACGCGGGACCTGAAGGCGCGCGACGGCGTCGTCGTGCTGGGCTCGCTGGGGTTCGAGAACGCCTATGCCTTGGCCATGCGGGGCGACCGGGCCAAGGCGCTGGGGGTTTCCACCCTGGAGGACCTGGCGCGCGTGGCGCCCAGGCTCGCCATGGGGGCGGACCTGGAGTTCCTGTCGCGGCCCGAATGGAAAGCGGTGGATGCGGCCTACGGCCTGAACTTCCGCGCCGAGCGCGCCTATCAGCCGACCTTCATGTACCGGGCGCTGGCCGGCGGCGACGTCGACGTGATCTCCGCCTTCTCCTCCGATGGCCGCATCGCCGCCGACGGCTTGCTGGTGCTGGCCGATCCCAAGGGTGCGATCCCGCCCTATGACGCGGTGATCCTCATCTCGCCGAAGCGGGCGGGGGACGAACGCCTGGTCGCGGCGTTGAAGCCGCTGATCGGCGCCGTGCCGGTGGAGGCCATGCAGGCGGCCAACTACAGCGTCGATCGCGACCGGGACAAGGCGACGCCCCTGCAGGCCGCGCAAGCCCTGGAAGCCGGGCTCGCCGCCCGAAAGTAGGGGTTGGTTAACCATAGTGGGCAGAAAATGCCGACCTTGGATTCCTTCCCGTATGCGCACCCGCGAGGCCCTAAATGACTGGCGCCGAGGTTCTGGATGTCGGCCGCGACGCCATCTGGCTGACCATACAGCTGTCGGCGCCGGTGCTGATCGTCGGCCTGGTGGTGGGGGTCGGCATCGGCCTGATGCAGGCCCTGACGCAGATCCAGGAAGCCACGCTGGTCTATGCGCCGAAGATCGTGGCGATCTTCATTTCGCTGCTGATCTTCCTGCCGTTCATGGGCGCCCTGCTCAGCGCCTTCATGCGCAACATCGCCGCACGCATCGCGGCGATGTAGGGCGGGGGAGGCCACGCCTCGATCCATGGAATCCTACGCCACAGCCAATCAGGTCTACGCCGCCGGCCTGATCTTCGCGCGCCTGGGCGCCATCGTCATGCTGATGCCGGGCGTCGGCGAGGCCGTGGTGCCGCCGCGCATCCGGCTGGGCTTCGCCTTCCTGATGACCCTGATGCTCTATCCGATGCTCACCAAGACCATGGGCGTGCTGCCGGCCGCCGCGAGCGGGGTCGGCGGAGCGGTGATCAAGGAGGTGCTGATCGGCCTGATGATCGGCGCGATCCTGCGGATATTCCTGTCCTCGCTGGCCACGGCCGGCGAGATCATCTCGATCCAGACGACCCTGGCCTTTTCCCAGACCGCCAACCCGGCCCAGGCCCAGCCGAGCACCAGCCTGGGCACCTTCCTGGGGCTGATCGGGGTGCTGCTGATCATGACCACCGACCTGCACCACATGTTCCTGGCCGCTATCGTGAAGTCCTATCAGGTCTTCCCCATCGTCAAGGCCGTGCCGGTGGCCGACGCCGGGCAACTGGCGATCCAGACGGTGGGACGGTCCTTCGCGCTCGGGCTGCAGCTTTCGGCGCCGGTGGTGGTGTTCTCGCTGATCTTCAACATCGCCACCGGCCTGGTGGGCCGGGTGATGCCGCAGTTCCAGATCTTCTTCGTCGCCTCGCCGCTGATGGTGCTGTTTGGCCTGTCGATCTTCGCCATCAGCCTGGGGAGCATGGGGATGATCTGGGTCGACCACTATCGCGACCTCGTCGCCCTGTTCGGATAGCCGATGGCCGAAGATTCGGAAGCCGCCTCGAAGACAGAAGAACCCACCCCGCGAAAGCTTCAGCAGGCGCGGGAAAAGGGCGACGTCGCCAAGACCGCCGACCTGCCGCAGCTGGCGTCGCTGGCCGCGACGGCCGCCGTGCTGGTGATCGCCGGCGGCTGGCTGTCGCGCAACCTCGCCGAGGCGATGCTGCCCTTCATCGCTCGGCCTGAAACGATGTCGCTGCGCGGCGCGGGCGCGCTGGAAGTCGCCCGGCACGCGGTCATGGCCGTGGCGCCGATCCTCTGCGCGGTGATGCTGGCCGCGGGCTTCGCCGGGGCCGGCGGCAACCTGATTCAGCACGGCCTCCTGTTCACGCCCGACAAGCTGAAGCCCGACTTCAACCGCATCTCGCCCCTGCAGGGCTTCAAGCGGATGTTCGGCATCGACGGCTTCGTGCAGTTCGGCAAGTCGCTGGTGAAGGTGATCCTTACCGGCGTGGTCGCCTGGTTCGTGCTGAAGCCCCACATCAACGAGATGCGCGGGCTTGCGGCCATGGACACCGCCGCCCTGCTGCCGTTCGTCGCCGACATCCTGCGCAGGCTGGTGTTCGCGGTTGTGGCGCTTTTCCTGGTGATCGCCGGCGCCGACTGGTTCTGGCAGCGCCAGCGGTTCATGCACAAGATGCGGATGACCAAGGAGGAGCTGAAGGAGGACTACAAGCAGTCCGAAGGCGACCCCTACATGAAGGCCCGCCAGAAGCAGATGCGCCACGAACGCGCGCGCCGCCGGATGATGCAGGCCGTGCCGGGCGCCACCGTCGTCGTCATGAACCCGACCCACTTCGCCGTGGCGCTGAAGTACGAGCCGGGCGAGGCGCCGGCGCCCACCTGCGTCGCCAAGGGCGTCGATTCCATCGCCTTGAAGATCCGCGCCATCGCCGAGGAAGCCGGCGTGCCGGTGATCGAGGACCCGCCCCTGGCGCGGGCGCTGTTCGCCTCGGTCGAGCTCGACGAGGCCATTCCCGCCGCCCACTACGAAGCCGTGGCCAAGATCATCGGCTTCATCATGCAGAGCGGCCGACGTGCAACCGCCCGAGTCCAGTGAGAGTATGATGACCACAGCTGATTCGCGCGTCACGCCAGCCCTTCCAACCCAGGAGCCCTCCGGGACCCAAATGGCCAGGTCGCCCCTTCCAGACGGCGAGAGCCGGCGGTTCGATCCGCTGACGGCGGCGGCCGTGGTGTTCTTCCTCGTCGCGGTGGCCTGCGCCGGCGCCTCGGCCATCAACGCCGGGCCGGCGACCCTTGCCGGGCTGCTGCTGTTGATCGGCCTGGCCAGCGTCGCCTGCCTGGGCCTCTTCGTGCTGCGCAGCGATGGCGAAGCCGCCGACGCCGGCGATCTCACCGCCGAACGCTTGATCGAGGCGTTGCAGGAGCCCGCCGCCGTGGCCACGGCCGATGGGCGGATCCAGGTGGCCAACGACGCCTGGAGGGCGACACTGGGCGATGCGCCTCGCCTGCCCAAGAACAACGCCTCGGCCGCCAGCCTGTTCGCCGCCCTTTCCGCCGCCCGGCAAGGGTTGGCCGGACGCGCGGCGATCCGCGTCAACGGCGCCGATCACGAAGCCGTGGTGACGCCGCTGGGTGCGCGCCGGTTCCTGATCCGCCTGGACGACGCGCCCGCGGCGCCGGCCATGCCCGCCGGCGCGATGGACGTGCTGAACGTCTTCGCCTCGGCCACCCCGCCGCCGCCGAAGATGCTGGACGCCTTCGCCGCGGCCTCGCCCTTCGGCGCGGCGCTGCTGGAAGGCCAGGACCCGTTCGCCGCCACCATCGTCGAAGCCAATCCCGC
>Ga0307513_10000304_pt1 | contig 70705 bp, 76 predicted proteins | sample 15_EM_MG_FD_202174 | JGI IMG/M metagenome (GOLD analysis project Ga0307513, IMG submission 202174) | Populus trichocarpa ectomycorrhiza microbial communities from riparian zone in the Pacific Northwest, United States - 15_EM | ecosystem: Host-associated > Plants > Roots > Unclassified | place...
CCGGGGGGGCGCCCCCCCCCCCCCCACCAAAAAATGGAAAAACCATAACGCTCGTCTTGGTATCATAGAGTATTGTATGGGACCGACAGAAGTGGTTTTTCCGGGTTTTAACGATCCCCCCCCGCTGCCGCTGAGCACCTGTCCGGTGCCGCAGTGGTAGTAGTCTAATGATTTCTGGTGCAACGGTTGGGAATAGGATGCGGGCCTTTTCTCCGCCTGAAGTGCCTGGGATATGCGGGCGCGCTATATAGGATTGTCGGCATTTGAGGAAGAAAAGAATAGGAAAAGAAAGGAGGCTTTGGAGATGGTTCTTGGGTGATTCCCCGGGAACCCCTCCACGAAGCCTTTAATCGTTCCCCCGCCATTTTTTGCTCCACTAACGGGTTTGAAATTAGTGACTAGAGTCATGTTACGGTGAGCTGTTTAGTAATGATATGCGACACCCTCGATTCTATGATAGCTCTAACTGTGATAATGATTCCTCCTATAACCTTGGGTGGGAAGGGGCCAAAAAAACCCCCCCCACACGTTGATTCTAACATTGTTTGAATAATTATACAAGAGGAAATCGTGCAATACCTTCTCCAGAAGAGCCTATTCCCAATTTAGAAAATCAAGTTGGCCGCCAGGGCAGGTTTTGGTTGCCCGGGATGGTATAGTGTGAAGGGGAAAAAAGTGGATAAAATAGAAACAAACGCCCGCTCCGAGAAAAACAACCAAATCCACAAGCAAGCCATGTACACACCCATCCCACTAAAAACACGCGCCAATCACCTCCACAAATCCGCCCGACTCCGCCTCTCCCGCTTGCCGGGAGTGCACTCCCCGGCCTCACCGGGTATGGCAAGAAAGCCCGCCCCACAGTATCCACCCCCGCTTCCGTCGCTGGGGTCCACGAGAAAGCTAGCATGTGAACCAGCCCCTCCTTTAGAGCTAGGCAGGATTAATAGACCCCCGCCGACGTCTCCAATGCTGTACTTTATCCACTCCAAGTGTTCCATTCCCTTAGTATGCAAGTACACCTCCCGCGTCCAGCCCGTCGCAGCAAATCCTCCCGCAGAGGCTTTCTTGTTCTGAAAACGTGTGTGGAACGTCGGCTCGCGAACGTAGAGGTTTTTCAGCTTTGGCATCCCGCCGTCCCAAAGGGATTCAAAGAGATATGTGTAGTACGAGGGTGAGGGTTTCGCGAGCGATTTGGTAGATGTGTCGTCATCGGTGATTTCGTAGGCGAGGTAGGTTAACGATGCGGAGGCCAGAAGCGGTACGTCCAGGTGCGGGATCGTGCGTGAGACTTGTGCGCGGATGGAGGGAGGTTAGGCGTGTTGCTAGAGGGAGAATTTGGTGCAAGAGGTGTACGGGAATGGAAGTGTCTGCTATCGTTAGTGCTTTGAGGGTCTCCGAAACGATGGGACGGGTGAGATGGGTTGTTAAGCCATCGATAGTGATAGATGGGGTGTCTTCAATGGTGAGTGCTTGCAGGGCGGGGAAGAGCCCAACATCGGTAGTTGTGGAGTCGAAGATTGCATCCGTGGTCCATGGCATGGAGCTCATTTTCAAGTTGGTGAGGTATGGCATAGAAGAGAGTACTCGGACCAGGTCCCGGTTCTCGACTTTCATCTCTGTGAGTTCGACGACTTCGAGGCCTATCCATGGCGGCTCGATCCACAGGTCAACAAAATTCCTCTCGGAGCCCCCGAACCAAGTCATTTTTCGCAAGTCGGGACACCGCGTGTAGAGTATGGCCTTCAAGGAAGCGCACGAAGAATCATCTTGGTAAACCCCGTCCGGTAAATCCACATATCTCAAATTCGGCAGCAGTGACACAAGTCGCGCCAAGTCCTGCTTGCATGTCTCCCGGGTCATGTAGGGCATCTTCAAAAAATTTGTGAGTGTAGCCGTGGTCTCATTCTCTTGGAATGTTCGGTAGAGTAATCGCATCCTGTGCTCCGGGATCTCGAGCGGGGAGGTCTGCTTCTGAAAGAAGGAGCCCCGTTTCCTTCGCGCTTGCAGCTCCTCCTCCAGACCGCAGTAGTGCACGCTGTCTAGTCTGATGCTGCAATACTGCAGCACTTGTGCCGCGTCGTGCCATGAGCGACAGACAAGGCCGCAACTAGAGAGCTCCCGCATATCGCACAGCATGCACCCTAGCTCCATGGTTGATTCCTCCGCCGAAAGGTAGGTCTCGTCGAGGGCATGTGGGCAGATGAAGGAGAATATTGTCATGAGGACCTCCGCCGGAGCTTTCGAAGCGGGTGAAGGGTGAAGGTCGGCATGTGATGAATTGTAACTTCCGCCCCGACTGTCAATCCTGCTGTGGGTTTTGCCCCTGTGTTTGCTGCGGGTGTGGTCCTCATTATCGAATGAACTGGCCCCGAACAAGGAGCGTCTCGTACGGGAAGTCGCTCCCTTTAGAGACTTTACGAGACGTTTGAGGAAGTGCATTATGTAGCATTTCTAATTCTCCATGCACAATTGCGTATGCAGGTGGAGGGAAGGGATGCAGCAGTGGGGTCGAAGATTTTAAGTCTGAGCAGAAAATAAAAATGTGGGTTGTGTGTATGAATGGGGGAGTTGGGCGAGGAGGGGAATGGGTGATTATGGGGGGCTGGTTGGCTAGCGGGCGGAAGGTGATAAAGGTAGAAAGATAGGCGGGTATCATACCACACCCTGGCAAGCGAAAAAAAGGGGAAAGACCTAGCACCGGGGATGCGGTCTTATTCAGCCAAAGTTTATGTAGCCCACCGCACCGTACCGCACAACCAGTGGGTGAAAGACCCCGACACCCCCCATTTTGCGCAAAAAGTATGATACATATCCCACTCCACAGGTGTTCACCAGGTGCTTTCCATAGAAATAAAATATGTTGGCGAGTACTCGTGTAGGAAAGCCATAGGACCTGCCGGCGGACTTTCGACAATTTTCTGTACCGAATAAAAAACGTTGCCAAGAACGGTGGAAGGACCCCAAGCCATTGGGTACAAGTAAGCAGATACTTGCAGTTTTGGGTGAGATATCCATATAAAAGATAGTGGCACATTCATGTGATATCGGCTGTGGCATATCCGTGATTACTTTTGCCTAATGCAACGTGGGAGCACAGAAAGACCATGCAATCAAAATCCATGGAAAGCTCCAGCAGGCAGTAAGAATTACCCTCATTTCTCACTCCGCAAAGCACGTTCGTTGAGTTGTGAAGCGGGATACTCTTGGGGGTAAGATGGGAATGATAAGATCTTCCACTGGTCGTGGTGTGTATATAAAATGATGGCAGGTCACGGAAAGGGCACAGAAGGGAGAAAGGGAGAGAAGGAAAGGAAGGAAGGAAGGAAGCAGAGATTTCGACCACAGTTATCAGGCACCAATTCCAGCTCCAGTTCCAGTCGCGGTTGAATTGGCCCACCACAACCCACCATACTGAAACCAACACTGCTGTCTTTCCGGTATGTACCGACTGACCCTCTAACAGCTCCTTCCGTTTACCTTTTCAGGAAATGGCGGTGGTGATCCCCGCCCCCCCACCGAACCCTCACATGGAATACCTCCCCTGCCTGCCATGCTCCCTTCCACACCTCTTCTTTCTTCCCCGGTCCCTAATCCAAAAGTTATCAGCACAAGTCACAGATCCGCGACAACCACTCCATTATGCCATGCTCGTTCTGAGGGAGCCCCCAATCTTATTAAGCTATCCATCCATTCATCCATGCACCGAGGGCCTGCCCGAGCTTACTCATCACCAATGCGTCCGCTCATGACCTCCTCAAGGAAAAGGCTATACAGTAGACTACGATGGATAGATCCATACTTTAGGATATTCCTATGATCTGTGTAGACTTATCAAACCTTCAGTAGGTGCTCTGACGAACGCAAAGAACAATATTGCCGAAGCCCTATTCCGCCATGCTACAGGTGGGCGGGGCGCAAATCCACCTCTCGGGTATCCGGCGGTGGGGTCTCGACATTTTGACCACCAGTTGACGGGGACTAGATTTGTGGCTGCCGGAGGGCGGTGGGGTGAGATGGCCCCATTCAAGATGAACTTGGATGATATGTTCCCCTACTGGCATGATACCTGGATCCATTGACGGAGAGCATGAAGGATAGAGCAGGGAAGTTGTCTCGGAGGATCGTCTTTCTGCAATTCTGGTATGATATCTATTTGGTTTCGGTTAAAAAAAGTCTACTTTATCTGTCGAGTAATCGGCCAACCCACCTGCCCAGGTATTTATCAATGTGGCTCACGGCAGCAAGCCGAAGAGTGCCGTACGAACACAGTACCGGTACACTTTGACATACCGGTATACAGTGGTAGTTTCTTGCTTTTTCTGATAGTATTTTTGTTTTCGTACATTTTATTTTTACATTTCTTCTTGGAACGTGCAATTTTCTACCCATACGCCTGTGCTGTAATTAGGTGTCACGGGTTCTGGTGGCAAGTGAATGCAAGTCAGGCCAGTTGTCAGTATTGGCACATCCTAGGGAGGTAGCATAGGCCACGGCAATACCGTAGGGTCCTGGACCACAAATTGCAATAGTTACAGTATTTGAAAAGGCACTAGATGCACTGCGCCGCACTGTGCTGTATTGTGTGGTGCTGATGCCTCATTTGTCGTGTGTGCTGTTAGTTGCAATTTTAGCTGGGAATTGCATTATGCCTTCGCTGGTCAACACCAAAACTATCACTCGGTTCTACCATGAGGTTTTGGGATTCAAGTTATTTAGGTCTACCGTATCCCTCCCAAGCCTTCCGCAATCTTTCTATGGTGCTGGTATCATAATATACCGGCATGATATTCTTAAAGTATGACCCCCCCTGATTTCCGGCACCCCACATACTGAATGCCCCCAACCCCCCCCTCAACCTGCGATGCGGTCAGCTAATTCCAACTACACCCGCACCTTTATGGTACGGTATCATACCGCAAACCCGCACTCTCTTTAGACTCTATTCTCTCAAAGATTCGACGGGGGAAGGGGGGGAAAAAAAAAGAAACGAAAAAAACATAAAAAGGTATTGCCGGTCACTGGACGAAACGTGATCAGTCGGTCATGTGGCAGTGAACCGATGACGAAATGGAGGGAGGGAGGAAGGGTTCAATCTGAGACATTGAAACGAGGAGGGGGATGCAGGGTTTGTTTGGAAATTGGGGGGTCACTCCCGCACCGTAGCGGGTGGAGTTCTTTTGTGTTACCCGTGTTGTCGTGGGGAATCGGGGTCTTCAATATCTTGGAGGTGACTTGGGTTACCGGTGGCGGTGATACCAATAATTATTATAGGGGTCTCTCTTTTGGGGGAGTTTGTGGGAGGCTTTGGCTCAATTATTTACGAAGGTGTTACGGATCGCTTTTCGCCTCATCGGTGGCGATCTGAAGGGCCAGCACCCATGACGCGGGGCTCTTCAATGATGCTTGTGCCCTGTTGTACCACCTTTGGACTGTGATACTGTCCGTGACTTGGAAACGGTACCGGTGGACCGTTCCTCGCCCGTCATGCCAAACCTTGAAAGGGATTGACCTCTACTTGTGGCCTCGATTCTCATGGATTGCGCGTGGCTCGCGTAGATCACATACGGGCAGAGTTTCTACTACATATCCCAGGCCCTTTAGCCTTTAATACACCACCTCTGGGCTGTTTAGCTGTTTCTAGTCTAGATGAAATTGTGGTATCCATCCACTGGTATTCGAGTGGAGGTGACCCTTAGAAGGGTACCCAGTGATTCCGACCATCACATTATGATTATTAACGTGTTTCTGCTGTGCGTGTGTAGAAATTCGGGGCTTTGGGCGCATGGCCAACTTTGCGGGGTGTTGCGGGACGAGGTCTGGAAATACATTTCCGGAAATAACCTGTGACCACAATTCGAAATGCAGAATAATAGGTTTCCCCTGTGGTAGCCTGGTTCCGAGGTGCATGGTTGCATGCTGTGTGGTGCCGTTCGTCTGATATAATTTGCTGAGGGGCTGGCTGTGGATGTCCGTGATAACACTGGGAATTCTTAATATGAATGGGTGGAATTGTCTGTAGAGGGGTGATTCCGGGCCACAAACTCGCAATACCCTGGGGATGGAGCAGAGCAGCGTTGTTTGTAGGTGCAGAATGCAAACCACAAGCTGCGCGAGTGAGTGATGGTGTTGGCATAGCATCCGGCAATAGTGCTATAGTAGCGAAAGTTCACTGCCGTACCGTGCTAAACTTGCGGCAGGCCTGGTGCCGGTGGGAGCTCGAGGTGTCACGGGGAGGATGGGGCGCCCGTGCCAAGCGAACACCAGATAAACTCACCCAATGATCCCGCCATTCGAATCCCCAGTTGGGCGGCTATCCCTAGCCCTTCCAGCATGTCGGATTGAACCGTCGGAAACTCTGAAACAAGCCCGGTATATTGCAACGGAATACCCCAGCCCACATTAATCCGATGGCGGGGGGGGGGATCTTGTAAAGACAGGTGTGCCGGTAGAAACATTCCATCAGTGTCAATCGTTTCGGCGGGAGATTGCACATGTAGGGGACGGCCATGGTGAGCTTAGCCAGAGCTCCCATAGCAACGGTTGCAATAGAGTTTGGCGCCAAAGACCCTTTTCAACAGTTCGAACCTTAGCAGAGGTTTGGAGGTCATGCGCAGGGCCTTCATCTGCATATGCATTCTGATTGCTGATAGAGCCGGTGCTGATTGTGCGTTGCGGTCCGCTTGACGCCCCGTGAATCAGATAGTCGGTTATCCGAGAGCACGGACTGAGTTCGAGGACAACACGTTGACACCCAGGACCAATGCCGGTGCAAATTTGTGGAAAAGGGGGCGGGAGAATGAACTGGCGGCGAGGGGTATTTATGTGGTTTGTGCTATCCAAGCGAAGGTATTGGTGAAAGATGTTGATGGTGTGCTCATGATGGCTGGGGTGGTTGGAGGTTTTAATTAAATTGGCCCGAATAAATGAATATTGATGGAAGAAACAATAAGCTTCTTTGGATGGATAGATGGATGGGATGGTATCATGGCATGGCACTGAAGCTTTAATGGGCAACCAATGGAAAGGTTATGATGACGATGGTGGTTGTAAGTTGGCCGATGGTGTTGTTGCATCTGCGACTCTGCGGTGACCTTTTCAGTGATGTTTTTGGAGCAAATAGCATTGCGAGAAGCGCTGGTATTGTAACAGAACCTTTTTCTCGGCCCATCCCGTGTGCTCGTCTATTCGTTCACATTGTATGCCAAGCTTTAGAGAAGAAATTCCACAAGCTCCTCCATTAGGGAGATCTTTTGGCGGAGGAGAAAATTAGGGATGAAAATTGGGAAAGGGAGTAAGGATTATTATTATTGATTATTTTCGTCAAGCGAGTGTAAGGTTAGGCAAGAGAGGGAAGTCATAGCGACGGGGAGGGCAAGAGGGCGGAACGCTCTTTTTTCTTGTTCGTTGTCTCGCCTGCATCCTGGGCTTTGCTGTCTGTCTGTCTGTCCTTCGTGTCGCCAGAATAATCTTATTTTTTTCTTCTTTTCATTTCCTCTCTTAGTATCCGCGTCACTGGACCGGACACACTTCACCTCCATCCATCCCATCCTTCCTCCTCACCACCACCACCACCACCGCTACCGCTACCACCGCTCTTACAACACTGCTACCTCCCCCCTTCCTTCCCAATCCTATTCGCCTCGCCTCCCTTCCACCTTGAACATTCTCTCTCCCTCCCCCTCCCTTACACTTTCCCTCCATTCTATTTCTTGTTCACGGGGGTTATTCTCTTTTCTGCATTATTATCCTCGGGAGCCTCCATTTCATCTTTTGTTCTGTTCCCTAAACCTTTCAACCCTTTTTTATTTTCATCTTGCGGTTATTCGAGTGCAACGGCGAATCGTCAAGGCACCTCGCTTTTCGCCTGTTTCGTGGGTGCAAACAGCAAGAACCTCCCCCGAGCTCTTGGTCAAACGACATTTGAATTGTCACTAGAGATCTACCATGGATCGTTATGTGGTTATCCATGTGGCCACTACTTGCGATGAGCATGGCGTCTACGTAACTAAGGATTCGGCAGAGGTCATTGAGATTGGTTGGATTCTCTTGAATGCAAAATCTCTCGAAGAGGTTCGGAATTCTGGTATATCCATTCATTTCCGAGATTCCACTGCTGATCAATTTGATGGTGATTAGATCCATAGGGAGAGTGTTCTTGTGAGACCAGTCAACACTCCCATTACTCCACTGTGCAGTACGAGACCCCTCCTTCTTGGTATCGAATTCTTTCCGAGCTCCCGCTAATGGTTTTCTAATGCAGCAAGCCTCACTACGCTTACATGGGAACATGTGCGGACTGCCGGGTCATTTAGAGATGCCGTCAATCGGTTTGACACCTTTGCACAGGAATATCTAATGTCGCAGCAATTAGACTTTACCTTCGTGACCTTGGATGCTTGGGATCTCCGAGTTCAGTTACCTCGTGAAGCTAGAGATAAGGCTGTTGTCTTACCCCCGTATCTCCAACATTCCAGGACGTTTGACCTTAGGACTGAATACACCAGATGGCAATCACATCACCCGGAGTCTCTGCCCTTCGGTCCGTCCTCTCTGGCTAATATCTGTGCTGCCCTCGAAGTTGAACCTGTCCAATCATCAGCTCCGATAAAGCATAATTTGCCCTTCCACCTTCAGGCTTTGGCACCCGCTTCTCCTCGTAGAGCCATGGAAGAGGCTATCACACTGGCAAGGGTTCTGCGTGGATTGATCAAGAAATCCCAACCCCCAGAACAGCACCCTGATGTTCTAGCAAGGCCCATGGATGCCAGAGCTGATGTCAGGGCTTTTTTGAGTGAGAGGAGTAAAGTCCTTCATATGAGTGGATTGCCGCATGACACCACACAATCTGAGCTGGAGAGCTGGTTTACTCAGTATGGCGGTCGTCCGATTGCTTTTTGGACACTCAGGACCCCGGACCAGCACAAGCCAACGGGTACAGGGTTTGCTGTGTTTTCATCTCATGAAGAGGTAGTTTTTTTTTTCATTACCTTTAGCCTGTTTTTTTGTATTGTAGCGCTAGCTAATTATTCCTCATACGCAGGCCGCAGAGAGCCTTTGTATGAACGGGCGAGCGTTGAACGAGAAAGCTATTGAAGTTTCCCCTAGCAGCAGTCGAGTGCTTGACAGAGCAGCAGAGATCCTCACACCATTCCCCCCAAGTAAAAACAGACCTAGGCCTGGAGACTGGACTTGCCCATCCTGTGGATTTTCCAACTTCCAGCGAAGAACTGCTTGCTTCCGGTGCTCGTTCCCCGCTGTTCCTGCCGGACCGGGCCCGGATACCATGTTTGGCTACTCTGGCTACTCCCAGAGTATGGTTCCACCTCAACCTCCAGCCATGGGACATGGAGCAGGGCATGGGCTGCCATCTAGGACCATGCCAAACAGTGGTGGAATGGTACCCTTTAGAGCAGGGGATTGGAAGTGCGGCTCTGATGGGTGTGGGTACCACAATTTTGCCAAGAATGTTAGTTGCTTGAGGTGTGGTGCAAGTCGTGCTGGCGCAGCGGTAGTTGCCGACACAGCATTTTCATCGCCTGTGGATGGACCTACGCCTTATGGGGGAGTTGGATTGGGCGGACCAGGGCAGGGTCTTGGGGGTGCAGGGCCCGTTGGAGGTCAGTTTGGGGGAGGCGGTTTCCCTGGCCAACAATTCGGTGGTCAGCCTAGCAATTTTGGGCTGCCCTCTGGTCTTGGAGGTGGGGGTGGTGCCTTTCCTCCACTGAATACGTCTCTGGGTCCTGGAATTGGACCCAATTCTGCCGGTCCTTTCGATCAGAGGGCCGAGCAGGCTTTTTCATCTGGTGGGAATGGGCCTAATGGATTGTACGCAGGACTACCTGATGATCAGGCATTTTCGTTCCTCTCTGGCGGACTCGGCGGGCTTGGCCTCGACGATTCTAGGAGGAAGGAGATCAATGGGGGTGGGCGTTCTCCCGGTGCATAAGTTCAAAGTAGTTTACTTTTGTACAAGACGATCGGGAGTATTTTTTTTTCCGGTATTTGGATAAAAGGAGGGTTGCTTTTAGCAGGGTTTGGAGTTGGGTTGTTGGGAGCGGGTGATAAAAAACAAAACAACAAAACGAGCAAAAAAAAAGAACAGAAACCTTAATTGTGCGATGGAATGTAACGGCTGTATGGGTATGATTGAGTGAACTGAAGGGGGCAAAAAAAAGCACGGATTCGGATGGGGCATTCTTGGGTGGTGTTGGTTGGGTTGGCTACTGGCAAAGATAAAATACTTTTTCTCTTTTTGTTTCTTTTCCTTACTATTTTCCCTCCCGCTTTCATCATTAGCTTCCCCCACATTGCGTGTACCTTTTTCTTCTACCTCCTGTTATTTCTTGTGCGTGTGTGCGTTCCCTTCTACCTATCATACCTACGCTCCCATCCGTGAATAATTGATTTCATACGAATAGGCGATTGGCGCAAGGTTTCCGAAAAGTGGGTGGAAAAAAAGTAGGAGAGGAGGGGGGAAACAGCACGAGGGAGAGAATATATATCACAAGAATTGTCCTGTCATGCGCGCCTTCGAGATTGATATCGAGGGGGAGAGAGGAAGGTTGATTTTTAGTATTTTGTATGGCATGGTTTGGGGAAAAGGGGGGTTTATAAAAATTGACTTTTGTTTCTTTTCTCTTTTCTCTAGGTTAGATGGGGTATAGCTTTGTTTGCATTTCTGGTTTGCCACGGGTGGGAAGGAATGGATGTGGGGGAATAATGGTTGTGAAAAGGTTAATTTTGGTCCTTTCCTCTTTACTCTATGGAGCAAAGCGTGGAACCTAGCCAATAGCTGGATGTATTGTACCTGGACGGGCTGGATGGTTTGTGTCTAAAATGTGGTAATTCGTTCGTATAGGGGCTGGGTTACTATATTGACGGGATATTGAAATTAATATGATAACCGACAAATTTTTGACGGCTGGAGGGGGTATCATATGCGCTATCCCGCCGAGCCATCTCGCCTAGATCCTAGGGGGTGGTGATGAGTCAGTCATGGGGGGTCACTCGGGGATTAGAACTGCGATTGCGACGAGAGTGAGATACTGCCGCGGTTTTAGGATTCGATATGAAGGCCGGGGTTTTCTTGGGGGATCGACATGGAGTATAATAGAGTGTGTACTTGGTAGGTAGTGTGGGGGTCTGGGGCGTGTGCGGTGTGTTTTCGGCACTCGTATCATATACATCGCCATACGCTGGACGAAGCGGGAGGTGACGTGGTGGGCTATTTGTGCGTGGGCGGTAGCGGTGGCGGCCGTAGGGAGGTGACGTTGCTAGTGTATGATACTGTCTTTGAGACGACTAGCTGGTATCATATTTAGAGGAGGGTAGGTCATGAAGTGAGATTGAGTTGCACAGTGGCATTTGTGCACTATATATGCTTACCACTGTTGTTGTATTGTTGGAAGGGGGCGTTCGTGAGTTTGGCAGTGATGTGCGAGCAAGCCGGCAAACATCCAAGTTTGAAGGGGGAGGGGGGCTATGTTAGATGGGGGGGTTTGAATTTTCGAGAGTTCAGCAGAAGAAGTCCTCTTGGCGATCAATCGGTCAAATTTCGAAAGGGAATTCTGTAGGTTGAATCATGGGGTGTGGTGGCTATGGGAATTACTGGCAGTTCATGAAGACTGCCTAACATACAAAATTAGGGGAAAACAAAAATTGGGGGAGGTGGGGGGGGGGGGGGCTAAGGTTGAAAGCTGATCTATCATTTCCCTTTGCTCTCCTCCCCCCGCCCCTCCTCCTCCGCAGGGCCAAAGTTGTAGATGGCACGATACCCCTGACCATCCCAAATATACGCATAGTCCTCTAAAGACTGTATATCTTGGTGGAAGTGCACATGCCCATCCTCCTCCTGGTATCCATATCCATTTCTATGTCCATCACTGTACCCAATGCTGTTACCACTCCCGTCAAACCCCATCCCATATCTTCCCTCCCCACCCCCATCCTCCTCCTCCTCCTTTCTCTCCTCCCCAACCCCCTCCAAAGCCTCAACCTCCCGCTCCAACGCTCGAACAATAGCCAGCGTATCCTCCCCCCGCCGCCTGGACGCGTATTCCTCGTTCCTGATCAGTGTCACAATCTTCCGGAGGGGGCCGTTGAGGATACCCTCCGCGAGGGCGCTGAGGGGAGCAGATGTGGAGGCCGGGTACAGGAGTTGTAGGAGTTGCGGTTGTCCGCCCGCGTAGGCATTTGCGGCTCGGGCTTGCAAGAGGAGGTTTTCGTAGATTTTTGTCAGAGCCTTGATGTTCCGGGTGTGCGTGTCGCGGTTTGTGGTTATGTGGGTTTGGAGGGTGGCTATGGTGGTGAGGAGGGAGGATTTTAAGGCCAGGTGTTGGGGGTGGAGGGGTTTGTTGGTGGACATCTTGTCGGTTGTGAATGTTTCTTTCTTTCTTTTTTTCTTTGCTTTTGGTATTGTTTTTTTGGTGGGGGTAGTGTTGTGGCGGTTTGTGGGGTGGGTAGGTAGGCAGGTAGGTGTGATAAGTGGTGTATTGCTGTGGGGGATGGAGAAATGTGGGATTTATGTGCTGTGTGGGAAGGTGGCTTTTTGTTTCCTTGGAATGTTCAAGGCGCGAAATGCTCTTTTCGAGGTGATTTATCGTGAGGCTTGCTATTCTGGGGCGAATTTCGAGAGACGGAGTCGTGGATAGGTAGATGTATCTCGCTGTGAAGGCTCAATGTGGATTGACCAGTGCGGAATTTGAGTTTCGAAAGCAACGGTTAGGCCTGATCCGCCAATGCGTATTCCCGGAATTCTCCTAGGATAATATTATTATGGTGCGTACTAGCGCATCCGGTTCACCCAGGGGACGAGCCATGCCACAAGTTGTCTTTGAAGTACTCCTCCTGTATCATTACTATACCTGATTTGGTCAGAATTCCCTCGGTTGAATCATTACCCTGACGAGTCCGCGCCTTGCAAAAAAAACGAGACCGTAATATATCTCTGTTTGTGGCTTGTCCGGTTTTCTTCTAGAATTTGTTATGGCTTACTGTATCGTACAGGCTCGGCGGCTTAACCATCACGGGCTGCTACGATCAAATGTGTCTTGCGATATATTGGTGAGATGCCATCACTTGTTTTCTCGATCACAACTTCTCACTCATATACGGCTAGCGAGGTATTAAGTTGGAAGGATTGCTGGTGCCGCTCAGGATTAAGGAGTGATTAGGAGTTTATAAAGAGAATTGCTCGTGTTAAGAGAGGGCGGTATATGTACTCTGTGATGAAACTGCTTACGGTGCCCTGTATGTGGAGATTTCTCTTAGGCTCACTATGGTAGCTTATCACTCGATCTTGGGCTTGTTCAGTGCCTCGCGCGTAAAGCTCCCCCCCCAGGCGGTGGTTGTGGTGATGTATATCCGTTTTGTTGGCCGGGTCGCGTGCTTGCGTCAGAATCCGTGGATTACGCTGGGGGATGTATATTCAGAAAGAGAGAGGGCACGCACCAAGGCTCCTCCCATTTGGAAAAACTTTTTTTTTTGTGGTGGGGGGGGGGGAATTGGGTAGGGTTATTGGGGATGGGACTGTTTTCCATCTCGAGAGCGGTTGTTGCTAAAATTGGCTTAAATAAAAAGTAACCTATGTGATATATATCATACTTGGGATCGTTTAGGATTAATTTTGGAAACCATTTAGGGTGGGTTTGCTTGTAAATTTTAGATCTAAAGTGGGATATAGTTGAGCTGGTATAATAGCAGGAAATGGCCATGAAGAGGTAAGTGAAAAAAAATTGAGCCAGTTCATGAATAAAGTATGCAAGATCTATTTACATAATATCATCACAACAAGCTCTAGCCAAAAAGAGCCATAGATATTACGAAAATGAGGGAGGGGAATTAAAACGAGGAGGGAGAACAATTTTCACCCCTCACAACAACCACAATTACAGCCACCACCAACACCACCAAGAAATCAAAGCTCCAAAACCTCCCCCTCCTCCAAACGCTCAACCTTAGCCTCAGGATCCTCCGGATTCCCCCACCAGGTGATTTCAACCCCCACCAACTGCGCCTGCCTCGCAAGCTCCACCAAATACCCCCTCAACCCCTCCGCCTCCTCCAAAACATTATCCAAAAATTTCAACGTGTCCTCCTCCCACTTCTGAAAGCCCAAACTCTCCTCATCCAGCCCGTCAGAGACGGACCGGAGAGGACCCTGCGCCAGGCTGTCCGCCTCATCCAGCAGCATCCTCGATTCCTCAGAGTACTGCTCCGTGTTCAGCCTCAGAAGGTCCTCTGCGCAATCCCGCGTGTTGAGGATACGGTCTATCATGGCGCTTCTGCCCAGTTCGAGGTTTTCCTTTGCCAGTTGGTGGCGGATTCGTCCGGCGTTGAGTTTGCGGATGAGGGAGAAGGAGGTTTCGTTGATGCGGTGGCGGCGGGAGGCGGCGGTGTTGAAGGCTCTTGTCATTGTGGCTTGGAGGACGCGGTGTTTGTAGCCTGTTAGTTTGGTTTGGGAGGTAGGCATTGCTTTTTTTTTGTTTGGGGGGGGTTGTGCTGGTTTGGGGGTTTTGGATTGTTTACTTTGAGGGGTGGGATTATTTTTGCTAGGTGTAGTAGTCAGGAAGTTGAAAGGTAAGGGAGTGACTGTGGTGAAAATACTTGTTTTAATTAGGGGTGAGCTTTAGCGGGTTGAATTCGAGATTCAAGCTGTGGAGTTTTTTAAGGGAGAGAGACTGTGACTTAGAAAAAGTTGAAGTGCAGATGGCTTGAGACAAGCCTGAGGTATATGACCCTAATTTCAAGTCTAGGTTAAACTTGAAAGTTCTCAGCACACTAGCCTGCCTTAGATAACTTTTTTTTTTTGCTTTTATTGGGAGGGGGGGGGGGTTCCAGTTGAGCATAGTAACTGGATCTGCTTCGGGGTCCGGAAGACCAGATTATTCCCTGGAGGAATGAATCTAGTATAGATTATTTCTAGGGAATACCAGCAGCTTCTCCGGGAGCTAAGAATCCCCTTCCCCCTCGCAAATTCTTCACAAGCGGTGGGCAAGTGCGGCCGTCATGAGGTCTCACTCGAAGACAATCATAGCTGGGGTGGGTAACGGAGTGCTTTGTTGCTTATTTCTATTCTACTTTTTTGCTACATCTGCGGGAGGCTCCCATAATTCTTCATGTGCTAAGCTGTCTGTATACGTTCTTATGACTTATGATAGCTCCTGGTCCGAGTGGTAAGGCAGATGGAGAGATCTGGCTTCGTTAAGTTGAAGCGGACGTTCGTATGGGCTAGTGCGAACTAGGCCAAATGGGGTAGGAGCAGATACCTCTCGAGTGTTGGTGTTTACTCCCATTGGTATTGGTACACTGTAATTTTTCTGCTTATTGAGGTGTTTTGAGCCTGAATTCTCCTTCCTTGCTTTCGGCGAGCCTTTCTGGGGTTGGGGTGTTTCGACGGGGGGTGCGAGTGTATTCCCGGTAATTAAGAAAGAGGGGATAATGATGGGTAGTGCGGATATGGCAGCATCCTTATAAGTTTGTCCAAACATACTTTTGGCCCCACAGGGACAGTGCATAATAGACTAGTACTACCTCGCTTTACTAAGAAAAAAGGCTATGCATACAAGGCAACAGATAGGGAGAGGGGCAACAGCTGCCTTCCCAAGGTAAAAGAAGAAAAATGTTTTTTTCATTTTTTCTTTCTACTCCTATTTCTATATCTACTTCTATTATTTTTTTCATTTTTTTTTTTCATATTTCTTTCTTTGCCAACCCCCCGCCCCATTCGCTTCTGCTACCCGCCGATCGCCAACCTTTAAGGTCTAGAGTCGGATTCTACCACCTCGTAGCAGGATTGATAAACCCCCACAGCCCTATTGATGAGGGCCAAGTTCTTCAATCTCCCAGTCCCCATAGGGCAGGATTTTTTAATTCTCCTGCCCTACATGACGGATCGTTCAATAATAACTGATTGTCAGCGTGGATTGAACTCCTGAGCTCCCGCTAATTGCGACAGGAGTGTTAACCACTGCGCCAGCTAGGTATTTCATGAAACGTAAACTTGGGAACTAATATTTATCCTTACTGGGAGCCCGATTTGGTATTTTAATGGGTGTGGGCAGTGTCTCTCCTCCCGAGTTACTGGTAGATTCCAATGGAGGTGCTTCTTAGACCCTGAGGTTGGCGATCGGCGGTGTAGCAGAAAAGGAATTATTATTTTTGTTTCCTTCGTCTTGGAGAAGTAGCTGTAGGTCCTGGAAGCTCTAGGAATTTTAGCTATTTCCGCTCGCTCCCGCATTTTATGATCTCCCTGTTTATTACTTTGTAAACGGTTTTTTTCTTCAGCAAAGTGAGGTATAGATAATGCATGGTGAAAGGCATTCGAAGCTAACGACACAGTGTCAACTCGGCACCCCAGCATCTGATCAGGTAGCTCTCTTAAAATCGTAGTGCGGTGCGTAGGTAGGTGATTTATGTCTTTGCGCAAAGTTTGATTTCAGTGTCCTTTTCTGGTTTGTTCCAGAGATCACTCAGATTGGGAGATGGTAATTTATCATAGCTTATCACTCGGTTGAATCCAACCTGGCCTACTTCTGCTGGAGTAAGATAGAGAAGTCCGCTTCGGTTTTTTCTTTGGAAACAATCAACTGACTTACTTAACACCCTCAAAATCGGGCCTTTACGGGACCCCAATCGGAGGATACGAGTATGCGTGAAGACCAATCTAAAGGCCTACCGCCCAACATCCCTAGTACCGTAAGGCCTCGAATAATCGGACCCTGTGCTAGGACGCCGGAGTTTCCGCTCTTAGTGAGGCCTGGCGTTTTTTTCTTTTGTTTGTCTCGGGGGCAGATTTTTAGTGCTTTCGCCCCTTTTCTATGGGCGAAATTTCGGACAATAATACTAGCACATGGTCCGATTGTTCGAGTTTTTACGGTGGTAGTAATAGTTGCGGAATCCCCCTACATCGCGCTAGATATCCGCTAGCGATACCAGCGCTAAACCGACATTACTGTCTAGCTACAGAAGGCGACCCGGAAACATGGCCCCGTTGAAACCTCCACAGATATCATCCCACTCACGGCCACTTCTTTATTGAGGCGTCAGCCCTCTTCGCGGAACTTACAACGGCCATAATATGCGCTACTGCACCGCTCTCAATATGTCAGGAGCGAGGGCAACACCCGGCGGCGCTCCGTTCGAGTACTCTTCTGCCGACAAACTGCGATAAAGAGCCCGAAACCTAAACGGGGTGCTATCGCCACGAAGGAACACGGAAGGGGTAGATACAAGCAACAGCTAGAGAACCGCTAACTGAACTTGAGCCGAGGAGGACGGGACAGCGGGTAGTTCCCGCAGCAGACTCCCTATAGTACGTTGATCAGATTCGCAAATTTCCTTGGGCTTCCTTGCGCTCCGTTGGTTTTCTTTGTCTGTCGAGTCCTAGTTGGGACTACGATGGGTGGATTTTATTGTTTTCCGCATTCTCCTATTTCTCCTGGGTGTTCTTCTTTCTTTTCTTTGTCAGCGCTTTGTTGCTCTCTGTCCTCGCTTCCTTCGATGGCGTAGGGAGGGAGAGGGGTGCTGGGAAGCTTGAGCAGGTCTTCATGAGTAAATAAGTAAATGGTCGGCTTTTCCTTTTGGTGTCGTTCGTTCTTTTTTTATTTTCTCCTCCGCCAAATGAGCTCCCATCGGACAGTCATGAGCGAGGTCTACTGAGATTCCTTCGCTACTCGCTTGGCAGTGCGCTCCTTTGCGAGTGATTTTATGTGATACACAGGAAGGTGTGAGCTGCATTGAGCTTCACCCACGAGCAACCATCGGCCATACGATTTGGGTTGGCCGGGTACGCTATAAGCTACATACTGTTAATGCTAAACACCGCATGCAGCTTTTCCTATGGATCTAGATACGCACGGTGGGGACTCGAAATTTTGGTCAGTTCTCAATTACTGTTACGGGTATGGCCTAGTGCTTCCTAGGAGGAGATAGGGGAGATTGTTTAAAATTAAGAACTTTAAGGGCACATGATTCAGCCGGTAAAAAAAAACTCGAACGAGTTTTGTAATAACAGCCCTTGTGATACCGTACATGAGTGGGGAAGACAGGAAAGAAAAAAAGTATCCCCTCGTTCGTAGCGAAATTCTTGGCTTTTAAGCAACCAACCGAGCACCCTAAACAGTTTATTCAAAAATCAAAGAATAATTATAAAAACAAACATGGAGTGAGAAATTGAACACTCTGGATATAGCGAAAGACTAGGAAACAATTTTTGTTCACACAATTGACGTAGTGGCAGATCTTGATAGCTATGTTTTAACCAAGACTTTAGTAAATAACCACTCCGACTATTGCTACTCTCCCTAGTCTTTCTCCTCTAGCAGCAGCGGTAGCAATCCTTTCAGGCCTTGAGGGGGACATGTTAGTGGGCTGCAAGCTCTTGGGGCCTCCCTGGAAGTTCAGCGTTGACATGTTAGCAAAGGTCAACTGTAGGAGCGACTATCACTTTAACTATTTGAATTCTAAAGATTGCATACCACCCTCCTTCTAGTCGGAACGGACTCCCAAGCAGCCCGGAGAGAAAGTCCTTATGAGAAACAGCCTCCCTATTACTGCCTGTAGCTTTATATATTAAGTTGTGGGATGGTGGGGGGGGTATTGTGTTGGTCAGAAAAAAGGGAAATTTTTGCCCCCTCTACGAACGATGGGATACTATCGCGCGAGGAAGGTGTTTTCTTCTCCCCTCCCTTTTTTGTTTGTTCCGAGTAATATTTTATTTTAGTAACTATTTTTGGTTAGGCCTGATTTCCGAGAATGATTAAAAGTACTAAAGCTGGACTGTTAGATTTCATAACAGCACAGCACCACCGGGGGTGAAAAAATAAAGATAAAAATTAAAAAAAACTGGAAACAGTACAAATTAAGAAGCCCGGCCAATCCCCCACCACTCACTCAATCAATCACAATAGGATCCGTAGTGCTAGTTCCTCTCAGGAGCACTTGCCAACCAGGCTCCTCGCCGAGAATCATGCTGGCCATCAACCTAGCATTCGCAACCCTCTCGACAACCGGAATGGCATTTCTCAGGCCGGCACAATTGCAAAAGTACATAAGCGAGTTAAAGTTTGGTGCCGACTGCTCGTCCGTCATATTCATGATCACCCGTAAAAGGGTGTTGGAAATGTCTTGGGTAACCTGAAGCAAGGCCTGGCCTTGATCTTGCATGTCGACCTCGTCCTCTTCTGTAACTGTCATTCTGAGTTCTGGGCGGGGATTGCTGGTCGGGTCGCCCATGTAGAAGGCATAGAGGGTTGGGCCGTACACTTGCTCGTACTCTCTGAACTTACTGAGGATGGCGTCTTGCTTGGCTACCATTGCGGGAAGTATTTTGAGCATTTTCTCTAGGAGCTCCTGGTTGGGCCCGCCTTGGAAATAAGCCTCTTGGGGGATCGGTGCTGAATTTTGTGGTCCAGCGGGCACTCCGGTTGGTGTAGGAGGCTTTGGTGGCGCGGGGGGGGTACCGGGCTGGTGCTGTTGCGATCCCGGGGTCGGTTCCAAGGGAAAATAGCCAAGGTATGGGTAATCAGTGTTTCTGTCTGCGAGCTTAGAGGAGCTTGATCCTGCACTAGCCGAATTGTTTCCACGGCGCGTATCAACCACCCTTTTAGCACCAATGCATGAACTACCGGCCTGAGTCTCCGGAAGCATAAGACGACCTTTTTTGGCAGGGGGGTTTCCAGCTGAGCTATTGGAAACAACACGTTTTCTCTGCCTCTTACAAGTAACGGGCGCCGGAACAGAGCTCTTGGCACCAGGCTGGGCTACGGCTGGGGTTCCAGCTTGCATTGGATTGACCCCGGATATACCAGAAACCTGAGCTTGGTTGTTGGCAGCACTTACCGGAACATGTCGTCCGGATGAAAGCAGGCGAAGATCATACCGGGGAGTCGTAGCTACTACCTCATCAGGAACATACCGGTTACCTCGAAGGCTTTCTGTAGGTGCAGCGGACTGTAGCGGGAAGGGTTGATGCTCCGATAAACGGTCCTGATGTTGAACGGGTGCGGGGGAACCTTGATTGTTAGCCCAGGAGCCAGGTTGATTTTCGGAGAAACTTCTCAACAAAGCCTGTTGTTGGGCTAGGGAGTTAGTATTAGTGCCGTGCTGGACTGATGCCAATGGTAGAGGTGCAGTTATTGAGTGCTCCTGAGTGACTGCAGGAGTGGCAATTGGTAAGCTTTGCTGATCAAGTTCGTTATTGCTGCTCCCTGAACCTCTATTCAGACATGTGGTAACAGTACTTTGAGGGATGGACCCAGAAGGGCCGGTGTTAGTAGAAGCGGTGTGTAATTGCACCTGATCAGCTATATTGGGCCCGAAGACTTGAGCTTGATTGCTAATTCGCTGGCGCATGTGTGCAGATATATCCTTCGGAGTTTGGGCCCAAGCCCGGCTTGCGAACTGGTCGGGAATACTCACTGTTCCACCAAATTGTTGCCCAAGACTTTGTTGGGGTAGTTGAAGCTCTCGGTAGCCTATAATCGGTCGATAAGTGGGCAGGGTTCTAGCGGGGACAAAGCAAAAATCCATGTTATTCAAACCGTTGCCGGGCTGCTGCGGGGGAGGTAGAAATTGACCAACACCCTGCTGGGCTGAAATCCGGTTCTGAGGAAATGATGCTCCCAGAGCGCCATGACTTGGTCCTGATACAGCAGGGACAGGAGCGATTAAAATTCGTTGTCGATTGCCCGAATTGATAGGGCCCTCTCTCACTTGACTAATAGAATTATTAGCATTATAGTTCTGAGCTACCTCTACACAAGTCTGGGTTAACTCTTACCTGGTAGATAAAGCCCGAACTCCAAAAATATTATTATCGGAAGGGTCATTCACTGATAGACCTGCAATACCACAATTCTGATAACTTGCAGTTTCATTTTGCATCTCATTGGAAGATCGAGCACCAGAAACCTGAAATTGCCTGCTATCTAGAATCACGCCAGGCGATTGGGGAACTCCAAAGCCTCGATAATGGCTCGGGGTAGGTGCTCCATATGTTGCGCTTCTGTATGATTGTGGCATTTGGCGTTCTGGGGTGCTCCAGGTGCTCCCGGCTCGGTCGGGTGCTGGCCCAGAAGTCCCAGGTACTCCAGACTGAAGACCAGCAACTTTACATAGTCTGCTGGCATCCGCAGCTCCCGTAGAGGGATGGGGTTGATTTTGGTATGAAAGGCCAACGTTAAGGGATGGAGTGATTGGTTGTGCAAAACACCTTCCAACCTTTCTTGGCGTTTCAAAATCTGCCGGTCCTTTATTGATAAAAATCCACTTTTTCGGGCCCCCGCTCGACATGGATGGATTTCCAGTGTTTTGAGATTTTCTGTTAGGTTGCATAACAGAAGCGGTACTCCCAGTATCTGTTGTGTTGGAAGAGCCATTTTTGGGAACATTCTGGGAAGCATCAATTCTTTGCTGGTTTTGAACTCCTCTGTATAAGGTGCCCGCAATCAACCCCTCATTATACAAATTGGTACCCGACCCCGTGGCTATCCCCGGATGATAACTACTCGCTCTTGGTGCACCAACAGCAGAAGTGGCAGATGGGGCAAAGGAATCCTGCGCCAACAACGCAGGATCAATCCTCGATTCAAAGTCGATTGTCTCCTCTATCGAGTTACCCATGTGACCCTGTTGCGGCAAAGGGGAATATTGATTCTGAGGTGTGGCTCCGGGGTGTCCTCCGGGGTATGAAGACGCCTCCCTATTTACATTAGCTCTATTTTGATTCATACCAAGACGCTGATTAGACGCCAGTCCCCTGAAGCTATCTGAGTTCAGATTATATGATTAGACTGATATTTTTATTAGGATTGCATAGAGTGTGATTGCTTCCCACCTGGTGTCAGAACAGACCAGTTATTTAGCCCAACGAAAACAGGCCGAGAAGTGTTGTGAGTAATCCCGTCAGTTGCCGTCCTAGTCCTCCGCTTCGGGACTTTGTCCCCGGGCCCGTCATCCATAGTGACCTTTTATTCAGGCAGCCCTGTGAGGGTGTATGTGTGAGCTCAAGAGCAAAATATGAACGAGATGCATAAGATTAAGATGTCTCACCTAATACCCTTGCGGAAGGGTTGATTAAGGTTGTTTGTTGGTCTGGTTGGAGTGGATGAAGGAAGGAAGGTGGAGTGGACGAAGGAAGGTGGAGTGGACGAAGGAAGGTGGAGTGTGTGTGGGTGGTGGATGGTAGATATATGATATAGTGGGTCCCCCACCGTGTGGCAATCCCTTAAGGACCGCGACTGTTCGTGGGTCCCAGTGTACTGTTAACCCCGAGGGCTTGAAGTCACACCGCTTGAAGTAGGGGAAATGCCAATATAACCTTATCCTGAAATGACCCTCTTTAGACCTCCCTCAGGTAGTGAATTCGACCACGGGCGATAGGAGCTAGGGTGTTCTAACCACGGCTTATACGAACCCTGTGGATAAATTTTCTGCTTCATCATCCCCACACATCGTCGAAAACGCCAAAATACTACCTATAGCACTTTTGTATACCCAGAAAAGTGGAAAGAAATACTAATCAGGCCCGCTCCATGTCATATCTACCATGGAACGCTGGGCCATCGACAACCGACAGAACATCTAGAGTGACACATCACCAACTATCACTCGTCGACAACGAGAGAAAAGCGATTCGGGAAGACAAAGCTCTTGAGGGGAGGTTATCGTCACGGGTGGGTTTGGGGCATATTGGATAAGCGCCCTTTTGTTATCACTGAATTTCGGGGGGTGACGGGCTGTCATACCTAAAAGACACCCCGCAAGTCTTGATTACCGGTGCCATATCGTACCAATTTCCCTCTCTAGCCCTCAATCGTTTCTCGACCAGTCTCCTGAGAAATGTTTACCCAGGTGCGCGGATTAATAAAAATCCAGTGATATTTAACAGTAGTTCCCTCCATAGATTCCATGCATCTACCTGTTATCATTAGCATTGTATCTGGCAACCAGTACTCGCAATGTCGAAGCATTTTTAAACGACTGCTATTGCATATCATCCAAATCCAAACACGGAGGCCAAATTTTGATGTTATGCAATAGCAGTCTTTTAAACGCTTCAACATTGCGAGTAGGCGACCATCCACCTTTAGTACCCGATGTCGCCATTGCATTGGCTCGCTTCCGTGTCCAGCCGAGTGACCTGCCGGTAATAGATACCTGGCTTTTAGTGATCAAATTAGGCTTTATTAAACTGCCATGCATTACTCTTATTCTACAAACTCCCATGCAGCACAATGTACCACCGCACAAATACGTTTATTTTTATACCTGAACAAGGATAGCGAGGGCAACAGTTTTCTGTATTTCGGCCTTCTAATTAATCCACCCAGAACTACGAACACTATCTATTTATCTCTTCTAGCGATCTTGTTGAGGAAACCTTCAAGCACAGACCTCTTCAGCCCCTGAGATTCGTCCACGCCGTCAATCAGCCCCTGAACCATTGTGATACTCTCAGATTCGTAACGCCTATAATGATCTTCAAGCTTTAACTCAAGATAAAGGTCCTTGACCTTCTTCTCCGCAGCTGCATTCTTTTGACCATAGTTGTCCTCCAAAAGTTTTCTCTGCTCAGGAGTCACAACTTGAAGTGCCTTGTTTACCAACCACCCACACTTGTTATCCATGATGTCGGTACCGATCTTGCCAATGTATTCGGGATCACCGTAACAGTCGAGAAAATCATCCTGAACCTGGAAGTATTCGCCGAGAGGAATAAGGACATCGCAAGCACGGGTTAGGTTATCCGGGGTAGCAATTCCAGCCTGATGCATGGCAAGAGCAACTGGAAGATAAAAGGAGTAGAAAGCGGTCTTGTAGCGAACGATGAAGTAGTACTTGTCGTAGTTAAAGAGATTCAGGTCAATACTATCTTCGGGGGATGCAAGAAGGTCTACAAGCTGACCAAGTTCGGTTTTCCAGGTGACCTAGAAAAGTCTTAGCATTATCGAGAATCAAAAGGCAGGGATGGTTGTTCACATCATGGAAAAGCTCAACAAGGTCGATGTAGTAGTCGGTTCCTTTAAAGTATTTCTTCAGAAGAACGTAGATAGACGATTCGAGGAGGAACGAGTCATTGATAGCAACGTTCCCAACACCTTCCTAAAAGTTCATGTGAGATCTTGACATGGGACTATGATAAACGCTAGGCCATTACCATCAGGTACCAGCAGGGGGAGCCCCGGCGTGTTTTCGAACTATCCATGATGTCATCGGCAACGAGGAACATTCCTTGAAGCTAGAATGGAAAGTGGTTATTTCAAATGTCAACCCAGAATCGGAACAAACAACCAACCAGTTCAGTACACCATCCGAGAATTGCACTAAGTTTGTATTCTGCGAGACTAAGGGTCTCTTTGCCAACGAGGAGGCGGTAAGTGTCTGGAACAGTCATTCCACGATTGTACTTTCCGCCAAGGGTGTTGTGGAGAAAGTTCTTGAGCAAGCATGGAATTAGCAATTCAAGTCATTCAGTTGATCAACAGCAAAAACGGTGAGATTGACAGAACAGTTGAACGGGGCATGAAAAGAAAAAGGGGGGGGGGGGGGGTAATAACAAACCCTCTCGATCCATTGAACGGCATTCTCAGAAATCTGAGTCTTCTTAACCTCAGCAATCAATTCAGGGACAACGACACTAGTGAAGACTTCTTCGAATTGCGCACGTGTTGTAGCCATGTTTGTATCGAGTCTAAAGGTTCCAAGGGGGAAAGTGTTGAAAGGGGGATAGAGGCCGTGGAGGTAGTAAACGCTATGGCAACTGGCGAAAGGGAATTGATTGTCTTCGGGTGGAAGTTTACCAACTACTTCGTCGATGGAATGGTAGAATTTGGAGGGAACTTTATAGCTTTTATGTGAACAGGGGAGAAGGAAACGAAAGCGAAGGAGGTCGGAGAGAAAGGGGGTAGAAATAGGGTGGTATGGCGGCAAGGAAGCAAGGGAAGGAGGAGGAGTGGCAGTGGCGGTAGTGGCAGGTAGAGTGTTCCACCGGCTCTTGTGGCGGAGAAGTAAGGGGAGCAGGGAGAAGGGCAGGATGGAGCGGGGCCCAGCAGCACCGGCACTTGGGCTGGTGAAAGGGCCATTGCTAAAAATGCGCAGACGGTGACTGGTGCTACCGCTATCTTGATTGAAATGGCTGTTCCCACCCCTACGCACTCCGCGATGCTGAGAATTCCCCTGTGCTTGCACGAACTGGCGGAGCAGCACCATGAGCCTGGGAGCCAACCGGCTGCCGGGGTCAGGGGGAAAAGGGGAAGGAAAAAACAAAAACAGAGTGCCGTAAAATGTAAAATCTCGGGAAATCCAATATCCCAGGGCCCTGTAATCTCCGGATTCATAGGCAAGAACTCCTCAGAAGGATTAGCCTTTCCTAACACAGTATAGGATCAGCCCTCAAGACTTTTTTGGATCTCATTAACTCGTATTCGCAATTCTGTTAATTTGCCAAAACTAAACCTATCCTGGGCTGATGGGCTGATTCCCGCTGATCACCCGATAGTGGATTCACAAGATTCCGCCTGTGTTTGCTTCGATCAGAGGAGGCGCCAACGTTGGAGGGGGCACGTGATAAAGTGGTGTCTAGACCAGCAACTCACCCCCCCCCCCCCCATCATACCTTAAGTTAAACCTAACAAACTCTCCGACGATATCATACTTTCTCTCCAGCACCAACCCAACCTCACTCTTGACGAGAATTGTTGAGAAGAATTCAGGAAAAGTGTCCACTAATCTGGCCCTCTTTACCCGTATCCTGCCAGCATTCATCACCCTACCACTGCAGGGCCAGCCCATAGCGAATCACATCAAAGGAGAGGACTCTGGAGCCGGTGCTAGGTTAGGGCAGCACATAAAAAATAAAAAAAAGGAGAGAAGGAAAAAAGGCCTGTGTGTTGCCATCCAAGGGAAATGCAATAGGTGAGCAAACTGATATCATAGAATAGAAATACTCTATCTTATTTTGTGTGGAACTCTGTGTCATAACATTGTCATGCAAACGAGAAATCATCAGAACAATCGCACATTCTTGTTCTCGGCACTTCTTCTCCACCCCGCAATTGATTCTGACAGGACCCTGCAGGAACGGGCTTGCATATCGATAAGCCTAACTCCAAACACCCCCGCCACGCAGCACAGCCCCTGTCACTCATTTGCTGCGTTGTTTGCCAAACTGAATACTCGTACACATCAGTCAATCAACAATCCTTCACGCCAACCGACCTCATCTCCGATTGCGACACCCAAAGTCTTAGTCTGCCATGGCGACAGAAGTTCCGGATCCACACCAACTACACGCGGCTCTGCAGACGGCAGTGCTAAAATGTTCCGAACGATGCCTTTACCAGGCAGCCAAATGGTGAGCCGTATCCAATCTAGCCTGTACTCCCCCAGCTCTCACTAACGCCCAAGTTCAGGGCAGCAGAGGCCTTAACGTCTATGCCACCCCTTGTTCCACAAAATGATACGCCCCTCCCGCAAACCTACCTTCACCCTACCTCCTCCTATGAGAAAGAAGCTATATTGCAAGCAGGCGAGCTCCCAATATACTTATTATCGAAATCCTACTTTGATGTTCACGAATATGACCGTTCCTCGGCAGTTTTGGCGAACTGCAAGTCGTCCAAGTCACGCTTCCTGCACCTTTACGCGCAATACATTGCCGGTGAGAAACGCCGCGATGAGGAGAGTGAGATGATATTGGGGCCTCTGGATACTGCAGCTACACAAAATCGTGAAGTGCAGAGTATCCTATCAGGTCTAGAAGCAATATTCACGGAGAAGGGGGACGATCTCAACGAGGACGATTCCTGGCTATTATATCTCTACGGAATCGTATTGTTGAAGCAAAAGAACGAGGACGAAGCTCGGGCATCATTTGTCAAGAGCGTAAATTTATACCCATACAACTGGTCAGCCTGGCTAGAGTTGGGCTCAACACTAGGAAACCTCGGAGATGTTCGTGTTGATGTCCCACCCTCGGAAATTTATATATCTAACAAAAGAAACAGCTAAACAACATCCTCCAATCCCTCCCAAACAACATAATGACAAACATCTTTGTCCTCTACTCGAACCAAGAACTATACCAAACCTCCGACCCAGTACACGCACAACTAGCCGACCTTCAAACCATCTTCCCTACCTCCGCCTTCCTGAAAACCCAACGTGCACTTCTTTACTACCATGCCCGGGAATTCGACGAAGCAGAGGCAATCTTCGACTCGATCGTGAAAGCAGATCCACACCGCCTCGACTGTCTGGATCACTACTCCAACATCCTGTACGTAATGGAACGAAGGCCAAAACTTGGCTTCATAGCTCAACTCGCGAGCGCAACTGATAAATTCCGGCCGGAAACCTGCTGCGTAGTAGGCAACTACTACTCTCTCAAGAGCGAGCACGAAAAGGCCGTGATGTACTTCCGTCGCGCGCTAACCCTCGACCGGGGCTTCCTCAGCGCATGGACATTGATGGGACACGAGTATGTTGAAATGAAGAATACACACGCTGCTATAGAAGCATATCGCCGCGCCGTCGGTACCTTTCCCCCCTTCTCATCTCCCAAGTAAGGCCTACCTAACCCAAGCATAAAAGACGTAAACCGCAAAGACTACCGTGCCTGGTACGGCCTTGGTCTCTCCTACGAGGTTCTAGAAATGCACTACTACGCCCTCTTCTACTTTCAACGCGCTGCTAGTCTCCGCCCCTACGATCCGCAAATGTGGCAAGCAATGGGCAGCTGCTTCGACCGAATGAACCGTCCCAGCGAAGCCATAAAAGCCTACAAACGCGCCCTCATATCCCCGACAAACACATCCCCGGATACGGCAGTTCTCTTGCAGATTGGGCTCATGTTTGAAAAACTGAATAATCAGAAGGAGGCCGCTAGGTGGATGGAGATGTGCCTCAAAGAGGAGGATGAGAATTCCGGTGTTACGCAGGCGACGAGTAAAGCTAGGATGTGGCTGGCCAGATGGGAATTTGTCAATCAGAATTGGACGAAGGCGGCCGAGTATGCTAACGAGCTCTGTCAGGATGGGCAGGAGATTGAGGAGGCGAAGGCGCTCGTGAGGGATCTGAGGAGCCGGATGGAGGTTGGGAAGATGTAGTAGCAGTAGCAGTAACGCTTCCTTCACTAGAATAGAGGGTGTATGATAAATGTCGGCAGTTTGGCTACTATATTATAGTCGTGGAAAAGTTGCTAGTGGAGTACTGGTTGTGTGGACAAACTGTATTTTACCCAGCATATCCATCTATCTATCGAAGCTCAATCCTCACTCTATGGCCTTCGCCTTCATATCCATCCTCATCGTCCCCATCATCTTCTTCTTCATCACTATCGTCATCCTCTTCGTCCTCATCCTCATCCCCATCCTCATCCCCATCCCCATCCCCATCCTCATCCCCATCCTCGCCCTCGTCCTCATCCTCATCCTCATCCTCATCCTCGTCCTCATCCTCGTCCTCGTCCTCGCCCTCGCCCTCGCCCTCAGAGTTCCCACTATTCCCTCCCTCCGCTCCCTCCCCCCTTCCAACCCTCCTACTAAACTCATCCTCCACCGCCTCCCCATCCCCTCCCTCTCCCTCCTCACTATCACCGCCCCTTCCCATCTCCCTAACCCTCTCCAAAAACTCCCTCCGTGTGCGAATCCTCCTCAGCCTCCCCTCTTCTTCCCCCCCTCCCTCTCTCCCCCCACCACCGGCGGTATAAACCTTCTCACCAACAACCCCAGCGCAAAACACAACCCGTGCCTCCGCCACCCCGAGAACTGAGCCGTCCTCGGAAATTAATAGTTCGCTACCGACTGCGCGGCGGTAAGTGCCAGAGTAGATTTTGTTAGAGAAGGATAGGAGGGGGTTTGGAGATTCGAGTGAGAGGAGTTGGAATGGGGTGGCGGTGACGGGGGCGGGTGCGGTGGGGGGGGGATTAGAGGGGGGGAGGTTGGGAGTGTTTGTGTGTGGGTTGCTGGAGGGGTGGGTTTGTGCGGGTGGGTTTGGCGGGAGGTGGAGGGAGAGGTAGATCGTTTCGTAGTCAGAGTCGGAGTCGGAGTCCCGGATGGGGGGAGTGGACATTGTGTTGAGTTTGGTTTGTGTTCGGTGCTTGGTGTTTTGGTTGGGGATGGATAGGTTAGAAGGGAGAAGTAAAGGAGGAAGGGAAGGAAGAAGGGAAGGAAGGAATGAAAGAGGGTATGGGAGAAAAGAAAGTTGTGAGGTTTTTTTTCTGGGGTGCGGATACGCCTGCCAGCCTGCCGATGAGAGGATCTCTCAAACTTTAAAATTTCCCCGGAAAATTGTTCCTCCGACAGTCCCCCAACCCCACCATACCCGCTCCACCCCCACCATAATTTGACACAGCAATCCGCACAGGCCTACTGGAGCATTTCGAGCAAAGTTCCAGTGAAAAAAAAGAATGGAAAAATGGAAAAATGGAAAAATGGAAAAAGGAAGAGAAAAAGGAGAGCAAAAAGAGAAAGAGAGAAAGAGAAAATCCCAATAATAATGATCCCTATCCTATTCCTTAAGAAAGAAGAGAAAAGAAAAGGAGAGAAATGCCGTTATCACAATATCATACCAAACGCCATAGGGACCCCAACTAGCTAAACTAACCTATGTTATGCTACAAGGCCCACTCGCTCTTTCCCTTCCTCCATCCACCCAGCAAGATAGCAAGCTATCGATGTGCTCAGGACTACTTCCCCTCCAATCACCACCAGCCAACAGGCAAACAAGTAAATAAAAGTACTTTTCCGATGATAAAAGAAAAGGAAATGCTAAGGAAAGAAGAGGTAATAAAGACATTATAAGGCCCAACTTTGGTTTAAGAAAAACAAAGACTAAAATCAAGTAAGGAAGAAAGGAAGGGTAAAAACAAACCAAGTTAAAAGCCATACGGTATCCACGAACAGAAATAATATGAAAATGAGGGGAGGGGGAATAGAGCGGAACAGAAAGTCCCTCCTTCCCTCTCTATAATCCCGGTAGGCCCCCGCCCTGTAAACTCTCGATCTGCATCCTCATAACGATGTTGAATAGCATACGATCCCTAGCTTCAGTACTCGGGATTATGTAATCACTCTCCCCTTCCTCCTCCCGTTCCGTTTGTTCCGCAACTTCAGTCTCCGTTCCATCTGCTGCCGCTTCCTGACGCTGGCTATCTACATCTAACGTTTGTGTCCATAAAGGATTACCTTGATTGAGGTGAAAGCCTGGGTTCCTTGCGAGAGCGGCGTCCCTGTGACGGCCGGTGTGTCCTGCAGGGGAGGTAAGGTTAGTGAACACAGGCGGGTACTCGTAAGTATCTGCCTCGTCGTCAGATAGGTCCGGGAGTCTCCCTTCTGCTCTGGAACGTCGGAAACGCTGGTTCACGAGAGTTCTTGGCTCCCTCCTTCCGGAATGGCCTCGCGGAGAGGGAGACGTCGGCTGGGTTACTGGAATAGCCGGCACAGGCCTAGTGCCTCTGGAAGAGCCAGTGGCGCCTGAAGCATTCTGCAATGTCTCTAGAGCTTCCTCTTCTACCTGAACGTGCGGACGCAAGGCTATAAGCAAACGCTATATATCCCAACCACAGAGGAGGAAACAAAAATAAAATATTAAAAAAGTAAAAACCCAAGCTGCCAAAAAAAACAGAGCAGTAGACTTACGCGTCTCAACTCCCTGCGAGTGTTCCTCAGTAATTGGAATTCGGAGGCCAAGATGTCAATACTAGTTTGCATAGCTCTCAGACGAGATTCGCTATTTCCTAAGGCTGAAGCGATACGGGCCTCCCCTTCCGCAGCCGCCCTATCCGGATTCTCGGGGTTATTCCCTTCATCCGCCGATGATAATACGAAATCCTGCAATTCACCGATCCTCCTAATCTGGTCCACCAGGCTGGCAAACGTAGTCTGATCCCTAGCAATCGCAGCAGCAGACACCGAAGCTACCGAAGCACTGGCAGTCGAAGAGGAGCCGGCGGGAGGAGCAGAGGCCGTGGAAGCAGCGCCACCACCACTACCACCCCCACTAGTGCCCCGAGAACCACCTATCGCAGAAGACCCCATAGTACTGAGAATGCGAGCTCTCCCGGCTGGTGTATGATCGAACAAATTTCCAAGGCCCGAATAATTCCAATTGGCTGGTTGCGGAGGTGGTGGAGGCGGAGGTAGGGGAGCAGGAACAAAAAGAAAATCACCAGTCCTGCTTCGGTCATTACCGTTATTATACTCGGCAGCTACCGTCCTTCGCCTAAGTCTCAATATTCCGTTCAGTTGTCCCCCACTATCGTCACCGGGCGCGGTCTCCCTCAAGAACTCTCCCAGGGTAAGTAATCCGAGACTATCCCCTATATCCGGCCATGAGCGGTTGTCTGCGCTGCTGTTGCTGTCGTTGCTGCTGTCGTTGCTACTGTTGTTGCTGTTTGGCCGTTGCTGTGTCGTAGGGACATTCAGGAGAGACGCTGATGAAGCTGACGAAGAGGTAGAACTTGAAGAAGACGAGAACGACGGTTCGTGAGACGCCGCCGTGGAGCCCGAGTTGGGATTATGGTGGGCATTAGTCCTGCTGGACGCGGAATTTGCATCTAATCCTTTGGGAGGACTTGACCATACTAGGGGGTCCGGAAAAAGAAAGAAATTCGGGTCAGCAGTGTAGTTTGAAATACTTGACAGGACCGAGGAGGAAGGGAGGGGTCAAACGAGGCCCGTCGGCGAGAAACACTTACGGGGAATACCCATAGCCTTTGTACCCGAGTGAATATTGCTTCGGGGAAGAGAAAGTGTATTGGGAAAAAGTGTCGGCTGTCGAGAAACCGACACGGAGATATGTGTTCCAGGAGGTGACTTTTTCTCCGTCGTCCGATGGAAAAGAATGTTGCGTTGAGAAAGAGTTGGTGTTTTGTCTTGGTGGTCCCGGGTGGCCTAGAAAGGTGAGAGCGGGCTAACTCTCTACCTAATACACAAGCCGCATGGAATAAATCACGGAAGGCACAACAAGATGTGCGGTTGAGGTAAGAGAAGAGCGAAATGTGAGACTCAGGAGGAGCTCATACCATCCTACAAACACTACTCAGCCCAATATTCTATATGTATGTACTATACGTTTCCAATCCATCTCCAGCATCACCAAAACAACCTCCACATCTCACAAAATCATTTACTCATAATAAAATCGCTAAGCCCTATTAACCCGATTTGTACTAGAACTAAAAATACAATCAAAAACGCACCAGAAACCTATAATAACTACTTCCAATATCGGTATGTCCCAAAAGTTAACAATCCTCATCTCATAATATCATGTCATACGTAAATCGCTTTTTGAATTCGGCATAATAATATGCACTACTACGCATATATGTAGGTGACACTTGAACATGATAACAAAGGCTCCATAATCCATGCCATGACGCCGCAGTCCCACCTGCGGCAATCTATGAACCCTCAGACCCTGGGTATTGTTTGAAACAGGAGTGAGAAACGCCCCACGCCTAATCTACTAGTAGAAGGAAAAAAAGCACAAGTATAAAAGAAGAAAACGGGACAAAGCCGTGGTTTCCATCTCACCCAATCATAATTCAAAATGCAAACATGAAAATCTAACTCAATCGTCTTCAATAGCTTGTGACTGGACAGAGCGGACCCCAGTCAAAGGCCTTCCACCAACCTGACTGAAGCTCGACCCTCTCCGACGCAAGGCACGTAATTGCGCATCTCGAGCTTCTTTCTCTTGAAGCGACTCACTAGGTAGGAGAATCTTTGAGGGAATTAGTGGGTAGAGCAAGGCAAGGGGCAGGACCAAAAACGTACCGCACGGTCAAGCTCATAGGGAAGACCTCTGTGTCTTCCACGGATTTGCATAGCAATGATAACCAGTTTCCCAATCACACCAAATTGGGCGGAGAAGGATGCGTTGCTATTTGGATATCCCAAACTTAAGCCAACAGTACCACTACCAACCAGTCAGATACCGAAATACAAACACCCATCCCAAGGATACTCACTAAGCAGAAACCACCTCGAACAGAATCGCAAAGGTCGTGAACGCCTAGAATTATCAGTATATGCACAACGAGTACACAGCTCGGTAATACTCACAAAATCCTTGGTGTCTTGTATACGGGACCCCTCGGATATTGTAATAATAAAGAGGCCCAAAAAGATATACCATAAGTCAAAAGACAGCTGCTTCCTCAAATGGGCTCCCACAAAAGATGCCTCTCTGCCGTTGTCTTCGTCATCGGTATTAGCGTAGATACCGAGAGAGCTTTCCTCGTATACGTTGGTCCTTCGGACACTGATAGCAATTGGGAATACCGAAATATACATCATGACTGCGCCATGTGAGCAAATAAACAAAGGTGTAGAGAACTAACAGCCACATACGCATATAACTAACTTGAACAGCGGGGTGCAGGTTCGCCAAGTTCACAACTGCCAAACCAGCCGTCCTCGTAGAAGCGGCTTGGAAAATGGCACCCATTATCCTGCGCCCGACTGGTATCTCAGTGACATCGCCGTCATTCAGGTCCAGGACTATGAACAGAATAATATCGGCAACATTGAGGACAATAAGGATCCCGAATAACATCCAAGTAGGCCCGCTCGGGAACAGCAAAGTGAAGCAGCGACGAGGATGATCCAAAAGGAAATTGAGCGATTCTTTAAGCGAAGACTTTTGGGGGCAAAGTTTGAACATAATCCAAATAATCAATCTGAGCAGGCAAGGAAAGGCTGTATTTCCAATGATAATGAGGAAGGTCATGATAATCAGAACAAATGTGGCGGATTGGAAAGACACCATGGAATCCGGGGTGAGAGTAAACCCAAGGTCATTAAAAGCGGTCTGCGAAGAGTAAATAGCCCTTGTGGACATTAGCATGAGGCCTTCGAACTGGGCCAATCCCAAAACATACCACCATGTTGGATTCACGCCAATCGATCTCACATAATCCCTGTAGACGTGGCTACCCGTGGCCCAGATCCAGGGCACAAAACAGACGACGCCGAATACATGGAAAAACAAATAGTAACCTATTGTATCTTAATACAAAGCCCAATAAACAAAGGAGATCCGATACATACCAACTAAGACTTTCGCCAGCAACTTCAAACTCCTATACTCAATCCCACCCAACTCATCACGCTCATCATCAGATAAATCTACGAACTGCGAATTCCTCCCCAAAGTAGGAGTATATGACAAGTAAGGCATATTCGGGGGCTGGTTGGTCGTCTTCTTCGACAATCTCGAGAACGGGCTCGTGTTTCTCCGTTTTGGGTGCTGTCCCACAGTAAACGCTGAAGATATTACACGTTCAACGGTAGAAACACGTGGCAAGAACTGCTCGAGAGGAGGCAATTTCCGCTGACGAACATTGTTTGACCCATTGAGTCCATTGCCCAAACTGACCGTCCTTGAAGCAGGACTTCCGACATCATAATTCCGGTCTCCCTCAGCCGCAGTTCTACTGCGATAGAGAGTGCCGATCTCGTCCTCATCAACCTCTTGGGCCCGATAACCTAGCTCAGGTCAGCGGCGATCAACAATATTGTGGTCAGCATGCGCAGAAACCTTTCTCGAACTCCCTCGGTCCGGGGATTCTAAGTGCTTTCCCACGACCATAACTCCTTTGCTTCTCGGCAAATGCGATATGGGGGCTAGCGAAAGCACTCATGTTGCCTGATCCATCCCTGAGCGGCGACGGGAGATCTACGAATTGGATTCCAGTAGCTTCGCAACTCTGCCGCTGGGTCTGGGGCCTATTCTATATAAGCTTCCTTCTGACACGGTGACTTGGCTATACAGGTGAGAACCAGAGCACATGGTTCTTCCTCTGTTGTTCAAAGGACAAATGTGCTTCAATTCTCACTCGCACTAGAAAATAGGGCTAGCATACCCTTGGGCAGTGAACGAAGCAACACCGGAACTCTCACTTCCATGCGCACCATCCGAGCTACTTCTCCCCTGCAGAGTTTGAGATCTGACACTCTCCGGAGCGATATCAGAGTCCATGCTACGACGTTGATCCCCTACGGTGTGGGCGGGCCCAAGGCTCGATGATTGTTTGCTCAAATCAGGTGGCGCCCCTGGCTCTGCGTGTAAAACGGTGATTTCCCTTCCACGAACTCCCATTTCTCCCCCCCCCGATTCCGGATTATCATCGAAAGGTCCCTTAGAAAGTGCAGACCTCGCTCGCGACGGCTGTCGGGTCAAAGAGACTGTACGGCGAGGTCTCAGCATCCATCAATCCAACAACAAAAATGCAGTGCCGGACGGCCTCATACCGATATTCTCGAACCGCTTTTCAAACCAGTATAGACGCACAAAGACCACACAGGTATTTATAAATATTGGGGTTGTAAGCATCGGTAGAAAGTATACTACGAGCTGTTGGTAGAGCTTCAGGAGGTTGCCATCAATTCTGAAAAAAAGCATCAGTATCATATTGCAATGACCCGCGTGCACCAATGACCTCCCACATGAACGGAAACTCACGTATTCAGACCCGACTGTGTGGCCCCACCCGCCGCAAAGAATAATGCGTCAATGTACCGCATATTCTTGCAAGGATAAATTATGACCGAGGCGATGATGGCCATCCCAATGACGTATGCATCTGTAGACACGACGGTAATTAGCATAGGCCTGACCCTATCTCTCCGAGACTTCATCATAGGATTGAGAAGGAAGAAGGAAATGAAGCACGCACAATGAATAGTGATAAAATTGAAATGAGGCCTGAATTGCCACCTCTCTGGTAATCCCATCGCAGCAGACTCTATCAGTTATTATTCCTGTGACGAGCTCTTAATTAAGCAAAAAGGTCAAGAGTCTCAGAATCCCACGCTACTGCGGCAGAAGGTTGCTGCTGTGTGGTGTTGAGACAACAAAGTTGACTACCGGTATTCAACACCCACTTCGTCCGAAGCCTTCAAGCAACAAAATAGAGAGAACCTCCAGGTCGAAGCTGTCCCCGCCCCTAACACAGAGGGATTTTCCGGAATGAGAGTTGAAGAGCCCAAGTATAAATGATATTGGCACGGTAAGTGCTCTTGACAAACAAAAGAAAAAGGTGAGTGCCCCGCCGCTCCTAGTACGACGTCTGACGACGAAGGAACGGGATATTACTGAGCAGCGGTGAAAATCGACATTGGGACGAAAAAATTGGACCCGGTCGGACTATAATACAGGAATTGAGTAGCCGTTAAGGAAGAACGCAGGTAGGAGGGCAGGTGACGGTTTTTTCTTCGAACGAAGGGAGAGACAAAGAGAGGGAGAGGGAGAGCGGAGGGAGATATTCAGGTCGGGCAGCCAGTGGAAAGTCCTGAGACACCAGTTATGCCCAGCCAATCAACATTTAATAGTTCAAGGGACAGGCATACTCGAGCAAAGTCTTCGCTCACACCAAAGTGGCTTGCCGGCCAATATCTTTAAAAACTGGTGAGACGCTGATCAAATGGTGCGCGATCGCTAATATGCCTGTCCCTTGTCCGGCAGAGTTAGCTCGCTTGTCCAAGTTATTGATGGCAAGCTAGTCTGTTTTTCATTTCACCTGTCCCCCTCCGCAGCCCTCCATCCATACATCTTTTGTGTCCGACATAAGGTGAATTTAGGGCCCTTCCCAATCAACTCCCGAACTACCGGTATTTTGTTGTGGCTCTACGATGCCTCACGCCCCCCACTACCCATCTCATTCCTCTGTGACTAGAAAGCCGAAACGACTCTAAATCCTTCCCAGCGCGGGCAAGATCAAAGGGTTTTCCTTGGGAATCGGAGCTTCAATCCAGCTACGAGTCAGCGCTTAGGACTGACCGCTACCGGACAGTGGACCAGCTTTCAGGCGACATCTGAAGGCGTGAAACATCAAAAGCGCACACTTCTATATCTCGCCGTATCACAAGTGCTAATGCACTGGAATTTATTTAAGGGTTCCCCCTTTGCACCAAACATTTTGTGACCAGTGATCTAAACTCTCCCATATTCTTTATTCAACACGTCCACCAGCAGCTGTAGAATTACGTATTATGAGCGGGGTCTGGAAATTTTAGCCATCAGTAAACATAACAGTGAACAGGATATCTCGTTATTGTCTAGTCACGAGATTTGCTCGGGGAGGAAGTGTTCGTCAGGGAGCGATACCATACATATCAAAAGTGAACCAACAATAATCAACCAAAATAAATTGTGGTATGAGAGCTTTTGTATAAGTGGCTTGGTGGCTTGGTAGCATACGTACCCTTTAATTCTTCCAAGTTAGAGGCTTGGTACCAAGGGAACAAGCACGTAAAATTAGTAGTAGAAGGAAGGAGAGAAAGCTGCAGTATCAAGAGCAGGAGAATCCGACTCCCATGCTCCAGATGCACGTTGCAACGTGCTCTGCCCGAGCAACTTCATAAGCTGCCACCAGCGTACGGTACGGTAACGTGCCCTGCCATTCCCTCCCCTTGATTGCTGCATCCTGCCCGAGCACAGCATACTGTATGATACCAATATCTCATTTCCAATTGAGTCCTTCCCCGCCGGCGAACGAGGAGATCCCAGTATTACAACATGCGAGAAACCAGAATATGGTAGTCAACCCGCAGCCAGATATTGGACAGCACAGCTCAGCTCGGCTCTCCCCTCCCTCACTTGACTAAATCCGAATATGATACCGATCACCCTCTCGTCAGCTACAAATTTGTTGGATCGACCCCTCTCGGACGTAAAAAAAAAGAGTACTGCATCATACAGCATCCAAATCGAAAATTCATATGCCCTTATCACAACTCCCGAATCCTCAAGGGACAATTTCCGTTGCCGGCACTGGTATGACAGCATCAGCAGCGTGAGATTCTCCTTTTCTCCTTTTTTTGCGCTGCTGGGCTGTTGTGTCCACAAAGCCTCCCCACCCTGTATGGGAGTGAATCCCACTGCCCCATTCTTGAATTACCACCAATGGATAAAATAGTAAGTAAACAAAATAAGAAAAATTGTTTTGAGATAGTTTTCTTACCAAGGCACAATTATAGGTAAAAAATATACCAGAAATTCATTTGATCTACATGACTTTTATAAAAGAAGCTATAAACTATTAATATTAAATTAAAAAATTGTTTGCTAATTTTTACAACAGAGTTTCTAAATTGTTAATAAAAGATCAAACATTTATAGGGTTAGATATTGACACCACACTTAAATTATTGAATAATATTATCTTAAATTAAATTACTTGAATTAACAATGTTGAAAAATTGGAAAATTGATAGACTAAGAAATTAACTAAAATCTAATTAAAGGATAATTAAACAGGAGTAAAATATCATAAACAGCTTTAAAGTTACTCTTAGTAAAATATATACCTTTTGAGGGTTATTAATAAGTTAGTTCAAGATTACTTAATACAATTATATCCATAAAGCCTAAATTAAAATTAAAATTATCTATTTGAAAAATACTAAAGATTAAATAATTGACAGGAAAAATATGTTATATTATAGGTTTTATTAAGAGTAATAGAGAAGATATTTTAATATTATAGAAATCTATTAGATTTACTAGCATGGTTTTGAAAGACTAAAGATGAAACAGGTTTTCATATCTAATTTGTAATAGCCCTAACTGTAACAATTTATATAATGCCTGAATTTCAACTTAGTTATTTTTATTACAAAAATTATATATATATTATCCAAATATGTTAAATATAGAAAATTGTCTTTTTTATTGCTTTCTGCCTTTCTTGGCAAAAACTAACAGGTTAAACTAAGCTAAAATCAAAGTATTATAGTTTGTATACACTAAAATGTACACCAAGTTAGTAAAAACATGTTACATAGCAGATCAGTACATTTTTACCAATACAGCAAAACTAGTACCAAGATTAGAGCTTTAAACATATTTAAAATGTTCTTAGAGATTAATGTAACTAGATAATAGTCATAATATTATAATAGAATAAAATACATTTCATATTAATATAAATATACTTAGTAATACCATTTCATAATAAAAAAGTATATTTGATATAATACTTTAACTACTTTATACCAAAAATACCTTTTTTGAAAATTTAATAACAAATCAACTAGCTTCTCAAAAAATTGATCCTTCTCTTTATCTATTCAGTGGAGATTTTTTCATATTGTTTATGGTTCAGAGTAATTTGTTATTATCAATTAAACTCTATGTAAAATTCTGATACTTATTTTGGAGTGGACAAACTATACGCAACTCACTATAGCCAAGACTGTCATACATTTAGTGAAAAAACAAATCCCAACTTTAGTCTTCTGAAACCATATATAACTACATACTGGTTTAAAATAAATATATTGATATTTGCTTAACCTAAATCTAAAATCAATTCTAATTATTATAAACAGAAATCCTGTAAAACTTTTACTACAATTTAATATTTTAAAAGCTGTTATGATACTTAATGTTTTTTCTGAATTAACACATTTGATTCTTTGACTCTTTACAAACTCTAAATAGTTATGGTATTCCTCAATAGAAAATAGGTTTCCTGAAAAAAACAATCCACCAAACATGATATAATACCTGATTTCTTATAAGATTTTTTCCCCCTTATCTTGATTTTAAAAAACTCAAGTATGATAGTCTACAAATTTTATATCAAGCCCTTGCTATACCAACCTATGATAAAAACTATAATATTATTATTATTATTATGAAATCTAACTCCGTTGATAATCTTGTGATAGGGTATCTGAACATAAGGGTTTGCTGAGCTAGTTTCATGATGAGACCCTACAATATTTCATAAGGATTGTCTAAAATTTACATTTTACCATGTATTTCATTCGAATCTACCCATTTACCTAATTGAGAACATCAAGTCCACTATTGCTCACTCCATTGAATTGAAGGGGACGAAGGAGTTCACGGACACAACTGTGCTGCGCCGCATTTGTGCATTGGCAAATTTCCCCCTCTTCCCTCTTTGCCTGCCTGCCTTGCCTGGATATCGTGCCGGTAGCAGATAAGCTCTTTTTCTCTCGGTAATGCGATAGCGGTAGGTTTAACAAATTAGATTGAGGGTAATAACGACTCCCACTCGCCAAGTCTCTGGGTCTCTCATCCATTGGACATCCATCCAGTCGCATCTAGCTCCTCTCCTACCGGCATCCTTTTCCGCCCTATTGGAGAAGGGTAAACAACAATCACTTGCACTTCCCCCCCACCACCCCAAATTCAAGGCACAACAGGACCCAAGCCAGAGCCAAAACCACCCCCGGCACCAGTGTTGCTTCCCGTTCCTCTCCTCCCGCGGGACGAGAAAAAATAATTCCAAATCCATGGTGTAACTACTGTATCATCCATCATCACAGATTCAGACAGAAGCAAAACCTGATGTCGCGGGAGTACCGGCACAGTACGGTAGGGCCAGCCCTGCAGCCGGTTGTGTGTCTAACCAGAGGGTATCCAGATACGGCACAAGTACCGCTACCGCACCATAATTTTTCCGTGCTTCGTTTTTTCCCCCTCCCCCTGCCCTGGACCCTGAATCAGTGAACGAAAAAGAAAAGAAGGGAAACACGAGCAGGAGCTCATAGCATTTTTTCCCATAGTCATTTAGCCGATAATAATCTAGCTGCGTAATATCACCCTAACAATTCCACGACTTTATTCCTCACTCATGGCCTGGCCGCTGGTTGGTCTGGGAACCAAGTACGGTACTGGTACGCCAGGCAGGCATCTTTGTTGCTGTACTGGTACAGTATGATAACGGCAATATTTTTTGTTGTTGCAGCTCACCGGTAGGTACTCGAGCACGAGTACCGTACTGTATGCACATTCCCCCCACTTAGTCTGATCCTTAAACTGTTTACTGCATTGCAGAGCATGCCGAGAGATTGAGATGAAGGAGTGCAAAACGCACTCAAGTACCGGTACATACGTGCTGCACAGCATAGTCTATAAAGTCTTGCTACAACCATCCATTCATCCCCGCTAGCACATAAAGCTTGCTCATATTTAATAGTAATATTTTCCCTCCATCTCCGTTTTCCCCCTTAGGTCAAACGGTTCTCCACCGCTGGATGCCCCCAGAAAATGTTCGAGAACAAAACACAGAGTAAATGGAGATGGCAATGGGAGGAGAAACCCGAGGGGAAAGAGCTAAAACTAATGCAAGAGGAAAATATCAAAATAGATGGTATAGTATAGTAGGTTATCTGTCCTACGACAATAATACCACAACATGGGGAGTGAGCTTGCCGTTGGGAGCATACAATCGCACTCGAACTACGGTGGGCACTGCTACACCATTTCTTCATCAATCATTCGCCTTGCAGGACTTTACTCATCCGTTCTACAATCATTCAACAGGTGGGCGGGCCCGTTCCCTATCTTTCAACCAGGCTCACCAGGCGAGCCATTGACTTTGCCTTTTTCTTCTTCCCCTTCCCTCTTCTCCCACCCAACCTGCACGTTATGCTACGCAGCGACTACATCTCTCTCACTGACCCACAACACAACCACAGTAACATGGCTGCCATCGCCAAAACTAGACGTGATCAGGGCATCACGCATCTGGGCGACTCTCCCCTCCCCAGGAGCACCCGCATGCTGAGGTGACAAGAGAAACCAGGTTACAATCCAATAGGCTCTGGAAAACAGCAAGCAAGCATGTCCTATACACCCGCACCCCTAATCCGAAGGACACTAAGAGGGGATAAAACCCCCCATATATTTTCCTGTCTTGTCCCTACCACTGCGAGAGCCCGAGATTTCAGCTCGGTCTAGAATGATTTTGTTCCGGGAATTTTCGCTCGTTACTGGTATGATAGTAACTGTAACATTGCGCGGGGTAGTGCAGAGTGGACAAATAGGTGTGTATTATGCTTACAATTCGCCACTCCTTCCATCCCATCGGCAACGGCACATGAATTAAGGCCGCAATCAAGCTTCCCTACCCTCATGGATACACATAAGAGAGAGAGAGAATTGGACGAGAGCCTTGCATGTGGCGCTCAAACACAGTACGCTATACATGCATGAGCGAGATCCACAAAGAGCCGAGATTGTGATAATAATGTTCGAAGTACCGTAGCGACGCTGTGGCCTCTCTCTCCTGCTTCCTGGTTCGGACGGGGCTGAGGGGGATAGAGATAAGTGACCAAACCGAATAATATCGATCGCAAGTATGGGGAGAACGGTGAACCGTCCCATATGACAAAAAATGAACTATCATACCGGTAATCAGCTTACGCGGGTCTGCTTAAGCGATAGCTTACCCTTACCCTACTCGTAATGTCGAAGCGCTTTTAAAGTGGGCTGCGATTGCATATCCAAATTTTGCCCTTCTGCTTGGATATGGGTGGCATGCAATAACGGTTGGCTTTGGAAACGCTTCGACATCATCACCACCATTATGATACCCTATCTCAAGGGGGCTCCTCTCGTTGCCTTACCTGCTTGCTTCCTTGCCTATGTGTTACTCTCGCATTGGGCATCTTGCGAAATATTAGCTCAGGCTGGCACACGTTATCATCGTTGTCATTCGTATTATGCCACCCGGGGCGAACGCAAGAGTATCATAGAAAATGAATAATAACCTCCCAGTAGAGTGACGGATCGGGCTTCAATTTCGAGTGATCGATGGTGATGGAAGTGCGGATTGCCAAGACGGAAAATACCGACTGGGGGGCATTTGCCGGAAGCCTAGGGTGATCAGTCGCAGGGGAAAAGAAGAAAAAAAAGAAGTGCTACCCGCAGGGCATGATTGATGGAAGAGCCTCCACTGCCGTACCGGTACTCAACCCCCCCACCCCCACCCCCGGCGCACACATCCGGATATTTGGGCAACACAGATGAATTCAATACGCTCTCGAGCCCTGCGGGTTCGAATTCGACTTCCTATACGAAGCTCGGTTGCTACTGCTGGGACTCAGGTGCGATGTTTAGCGTCGGCGAGAGAGGTGGAGGCGAAGGGGAAGGGGAAGGGGATGAGGGGGGGAGGGAAGGAGAGGAAGAGAAATTTTCCTATGATGCCGCGGAGGAGGACTTCTACTACCCTTGGCCAGACGGTTATACCACAATTGTCGATGGGGGAGTTGAGTTCTATTTACTCACAGGAGGTTTGTTTGTTTGCCTGACTTTAGCTCTCCATCCCATTGGTGGGATGGAGGGTGAAAAAGGATATTGTATTAACAAACTTGAGATAGTTATTTGTCTTCCGCTGCGACATAACCGCGGCTCAGATCTCCTCCGCAATGACCTCCTATCATACTCTCCGCGACGTGGGCGTTTTGACACCGGACGACATATCAAACCTCTGCCGTCAGATCCACACAAGGCACCGACTCTCCCGTAGCGAGAGCGAGGTCTTCAGGCACATCGAGCAACTGATCACCGACCTGAGATCCGGCGAGATACCCGGCCATCCGCTCGCCAGCGTGCACCTGATGTCGTGTCTGAAAGACATGGAGCGATTTGATGTTGCGAACGAGTTCTGGAAGTGGCTGATTGACCAGGACGAGACGCACTGCGATGGTAGGGTCTACGGTGTTGCTATAGAGAACTACGCATACCAGGGTGTAGTGCAGGATGAGTTGGAGAAAATGTTTATGGAAGCCCTGGAGAGGTACTCTGAGACGGTGGATCCGAAGGTTGCTAGAGATACTGGGAAGGCCACGAGGCTTATGCTCCTGCAGGGGATTATCACAGCGAGGATTTTACATGGTGATTGGAGAGGGGCGTACGAAGGATTTGATATCTCTGTCAGACTGTATCCGACTTTGACTCCTGCGAGAATATACGAGTTGTTCTTGTACGAGCGGCCGGTGAAGGAGGCGTATATTGTCTTCTTGATGGCTTGTCGGGCTGGGACTCCACCGAGGCCGCCGACGCTTACGCCGTTGCTCAAAGAGATTTGGGCGAAGCATCGGGATGTGAAGGCTATGATCCGACTGGTATATGCATTCGTCGGAGCTGGAGGGAAGCCGTTCCCGCAGCACTTGAACTCTCTCATCTTTGCTATACTTGGATCACTACCAAATGACGTTTCCAAGAATAAAGGGGAAGAGTTCGATAAGATGTTTGGTGCAACGATGGCGTTGATTAGAGATTTGATATCTGCGTTTGGAAGATTGCAGGTTTTTCCGAGCGAAGGGACATTTAATACTATCATCTCGCTGGGTGGGAAGCTGCAAAGATTGGATCTAGTACACGGCGGCATGAAGGAGCTAATTGCTGCCCACTTGGAGCCGAATATGGTTACGCACAGGACTATCATTAATGCTTTTGGAGAAATTGGGGATAAAGAGCAATTCCAAGCCGGCTGGCGGGGTCTATGTGGTGCACGGAAGGAATTAAAAATGCCATGGGATATGAAGGACTTTATCGCCCTAATCAAGGCTTGGCTCCTTCCTCTCCTCTCCTACTTACGGTGCATATGTGTTAACTGTGTCAAAAGGGCGGCTTAAACCTCGGCATTCCAGACTACGTTCGTGGCGAGATAGAAGCCAACAAACTCGACATGCCGCAAGTAATGTACCATAAATCCTTAGCAAGGATTTACAAAATGCAATCACAAATGCGCAATGTTTCCACCACTTCTCCCCCCACTGTATCTGCCGCAGACCCGTCACACCCCCCCAAATCTCCTAAAACTACCACCCCCCAGCCAACCCTCGTGCCGTCCCCCCTCTCTGACCCAACCAAATGCCTAAAAATTCGCTCAGAGGTGGACAACCTCTCCACCATCTTCTCATCCGGCAAAATCTACGACTTTGCCTCCTCCCCCGTCTTCTCCACCACCGCTCGGGCCAAAAAATCTCGCGAAAAGATCGTAGACATAGACTTTGCGACACCGGACATTATCCCTCCGTCAGAACTCCAATCCTTCTACGCGGCATTGACAAGCTCCGTGTCCAAAGTCTCCTCCGGAGAGGACGCGCTCACGCGGACGGCAACGGGGTATACTGTTAAGGAACTCCAGTTCGAGAACTGGAGATCTATCAATCGCTTGTTATTTGAAGCTGAGCTATTCGAGAAGGAGATGATTGAGAGGAGGGTGAGGGGGATGGTTATGCGTGGGAAGATGGAAGGTGTTGTGGATGGGGAGGAGGGAGAGGGAGGGGAGATGAAGAGAGTGTTTGAAGGGGAGGAGAAGGCCAAGAAGAGGATTGAGGATGTTAGGAGGGGGATTGAGGGGGTCAGAAAGGCACAGGGGAAGGGAGAGGTGGGGTGGAGGAAGGAGGAGTTGAAGGTTAGGGGGCTCTTGGGGAGGGATGTGAATATTGAGGGGGTAGAAGGGGTGTAAATTGTAGATATGGGCGTGGTGGTGGGAGGGGTGTCTAGGTAGATGGTGTGGATACCTGGGTTGTATCGTTTGCTAGAGCTTGGGTTGTCTACCCGGGTATGATGGGGATTGTATGTATGTACGATTACGAGCATGAAATATCACTCGGGCAATCAACTACTTTCGGGCACACACATCCGGGCGCAGAGATTTGTTTCTCCCTTTCAAATGTACTAGAAAGGAGGGGGGTTCTTTCGATTTGAATCCCCCCAACGATCTGCGCGGGCAGCGCACCCAGTAGGCGCACCACCTTCCCGCATATCTGGTACCGCCACCATCAGTTCTCGCAAGCACTCTAACACTGCGTAAATACCATCCAACTGAACGAGCAAACAACTGCGAAGGAAAACATGGTGCTGCGGACATCTTGAAATCTGGTATTGTATATACTTATAGTACGAGCGGGAGGAGGAGGAGGAGGAGGAGGAGGAGGAGGAGTGAAGCGATATACCATGAACAACGATCCATGACGAAGCCTTGGGTTGGTTGGTTGGTTGGCCTGGCGGTTGGGACTAGCTCGGATTCGTGATTAAGGTGGTGGCGTGTGGGGGTTTTGTCCTGGTACTATCGTACATCATGGGCTTTTGATTGAGCGTGCTGTGGGGGTGTGTGTGTGTGGGGGGGGGGGGGGTATGTACTGTGCTCGAGTCGTTGGCTTGATGTGTTTTTCTTTCTTTCTCTCTTTGGCTTATTTGGTGTTCTGTGGGGAGCAGGTGGAATTGGTTGGTAGGTCTGAGGGTGGGTATTCTGAGCTGTGGTGAGGTTGGATTGCGGTGTGGTATGGTGTTGTTGGAGTGGGCTTTCTAGTGATGGACTTTAACGGCTGGTAGGCCCTGCACGGGGGTGGTTGGCTAGGGGGATAGGCAGGTGGACAAATAGACAAGTATATGAACTGATGGCAAGTGTTTTGTATGAATTTGCGGGTTCTTGGGAGTACATTACTGATATCTTCGGCTGCTCTTCAGAATTCTGGAATCCTGTTGAATATCTGTCTATTGGTTGGATGCTACACCATCTTCGTGAAAACGGCCCATTCGCCATCCCGTCATGATAATCCCCATCTCACGCATACATTAGACCAGTGAATGTATCACTGGAATTGAACCGCTATTTCCGAGTCAGCTTCGGATTCCTGATATCCACAAACAAGAAAGATGGAAGCCAACTCACCAGTCAAAGAGGCAGACAAAGCAAATTCAATGACTGGGTTCCAACTCCTGACTGCGGGGATGATGCTGGCGTGACCACTTGATGCTGGTGCGTTTTGCACTCCCGGGCTCCATATGTATTTGCGGAACAAGCGAACGAGTGAGTTGAGCAAGGAAGGAGGAGGGTAAGCGGGAGTAACATAGAGATGAGAAATTTTCCGACCCCCGCTGGGGTTGCAAAAGAAGTTATTCCCGGAAACGGATAGGACCCCCACAGCATGGTGGGCTATGGAGGAAGAAGAAGAGGAGGTGAAGGAGAGGAAATGTATTGTGTAGGAATGTAAACTTTCATGTCCCAATGAGGAAATGAAATCGTTCCTAAGGGCTTGTTTGGATACAACGGTTCAGTTCCGTTCCCCCATACAAATGGCCTTTTTCCTTCCGTTTCAAAACGGAGAGAATGGTATTTTCACAGCAGAAACGGTCGCCCAACGGAAAGGTCCCATTTTTGACCAAACAGGCCCCTACTTGAGTTCACTGCGACGGTGGGATGAAGCAGAAGTGCTGAGGGCATCACGAGAGGAAAGACCTGAGCGAGCTGATATCGGGTTGAGATTTAGGTGCTTGATGACTCCGATGGGGGGGGGGGGGGTCGAGGAGAGAAAAAAGAGGAGGAGAAAGGAGGCGATGCCTAGAGCTATGCTAATACCCAAGTATGAGGGATAGCACCGGCAATCACAGAGTGTCACTCGGGACGGCAGTAATTAGGAGAGCGCAAGCAGGGTTTCCAATAGGAAGAATAAGGAGAGATTTTTTAGGATGATGATGGATGATGAAATGACTATTGAGTGCGGTGTGTTTGATAGAGAGAGAAGAGGTGAGGAGGATGATGGGGGGAAGGAAGGAAGGTTAGCCTGCGGGTGTGGTTGAAATGCTTGTTTTTTCGGGGAGGTTGTGGGTGCTCTGGACTGAATTGCCCAATGTGAAAACCCTTTATCCTCTTGTATTGACGGCGATGGACCGGTAGGCCCGGGGTGCGGGCGGTTAGGGTGGAGGGGAGGGAAAGTTAATGAGTGGAATGGAGAAACGGATGCCTAGGATATGAGAAGTTTGATACAAACTTGTTTATTCTCTCGCTTGGGGGAACCATTTCGCTGGTGTGGCGGAAGGAAATGTACTTTGCACAATGGATGACGGAGACTCGGGCTCGAATGTCTACCGAGTGCGGTGGGGTGCAGAAGGGAAATGCTTAAAGGGCTCGCCAGGCCGATATATTGGAGGGGAAGGAATTTCTTTCTTGTTTGCTGTGGTGAAAGGAAGAGGGAAGTGGGGAGGCGAGATGGCGGAATAGAGAGACTTAAATAAGCTCTCTGGGGGTCGAGGAGAGGCAATGATTGTGTATGGGATTTGGCAGCAGGATGGCGTGAACTGAAGCCTACCGTACAGCTGACAACAGCCCTTGGTGTCAATGATAGCTTGGCACTGGGGTTAACCCTCACTCTACCATTTTTAGTCATCCTCACCAGACCTCATTCCCCAGCAAAGGGAGTCTGCATTGTTCAATCCCCCCTCACAGACTTCCCTAGAACGAGTGTCCTGATATCTGCCTGTTTCCCTACAGCTTTGCTAGGTTCGCACTTTCGCTCGCGCTCTCTTAATTACCGGTATTCTGCTCTATCGGTATTAGAACCGATCAGCTGAAGTCATGCAGACTGGGAGGGAAGGGCTCCTCCTGAAGAGCATGTCCAATTCTGGGGGATTTCACGAAAACTACATTAATTGAGATGGCTAACTAACCAGCGAGTAGCCACGCGACGAGAATTGAGAAAATCGCGGTGGGAATCCCTCGTGCTCAGATATCGATTTGGACTCGTTTTCAATACTATGATAGTACGCATATCAGCAGCAAGGGCAAGATTTTGTTTCACTCCCAGCCACCGCCATTTCATCCCATGCCGCTATCGATAAAAATGTGATAAGGGTTGCGTTGATACGATAGGAAAATTGCCTTAGAGGGTTGGATGAGTGAGCCACGGTTGGTGGGGTAGTCACTGCGCCACTCCCGGAATGTACCAAGAACGCCAAAAACGCGCCAACGTTGCGCGTCCACCGCGTCTTTCGTCGCGATGATTCACGCGTTTTACCATTTAAATTTAATCCTTGGCACCCACACCTTTCTTCACCTCATGCCCACTTTGGTCTCAACGTCTGCCCTTCCCTTCCCCCAATACCGTATCCCTCCCTCGCTCCCACCCTCCTTCGCTTCAACTTAAACGACCCACTTCCCCTCCCCTCTCGCCTCATCGCCTCTCCACCTTTTCATCACGCTACGTACCTTCACATTCTCTGAGGAAGAGAAAGAAGATAAACTTTAAAGAGATCACGATTCTTTCTCTTTCTTGTTTTCGTTTGTTTACTCTTTTCTTTCTGTTCATTGTATAGTCCTCGGCTCTGTCGCTCTTTCATTCCACGCTTTTCTCGATTAGCGATCTGTACTTACTGCACTTGCAATAATGGCACCTTCATCAACTCTTGTCTCAAGTCCTGGGCGGCGTCACCATCTCTCACCAGTGACGAAAGGTCCTTTCTTCAGCAACATTCCTGGGGGTTCTGCTCGTCGCAGTAAGTACTCTAATCACATGTTTGAATGGAACACTTTGTTCAATGGGAATTCTTTACCCCTCGGAGGAGTCACTCAGAATTCCCCACCACCAATTTTAATTTTATATTCCTTGTGCCGCACCATAATTATTACCTGTGCTAATTGAAACAGCAACCCCCACTAAGCGCCCACTCTTCAACGATGAGAACGCAGACCCGAACCTATTCAAACGCGTTAAATCCGTCCTCTCCCCATCAAAATCCATTGCGAATATCGATGAGATCCTGAAGCCCTCAAACCCCACGATCACCACCAATCAGCCATCCAAGTCGCGTTTCATTTTGACCGATAAGCCCTTAGTCAACTCCCAGCCCAAGCGTGCCCTAGCAAACATCACGAATACCCACCAACGCGTGAGCAAGCCATCCCATAGATCTGCAAAACCACTCGTCGGGAGCTCGTTAAAAAAGGCATATATCCCCTCTCCCACGCGTCGCACACGCGCCGTATCCCCACAAATCGGGAGCGGTCGTGGACAGCTGAAGCGCGCGCGTTCCTCGACCCCTCCAGTTGTGTTCAGAGACATACCCACCTCAAGTTCCAATGACGCACCCGCCGTCCCTTCGATGCAGCAACAACAGCCTATCCCCGACTCGTGGATATTCGACATCTATGAGGACTCTCCTCAAGAAGCGCTCCAAAACCTAGTGGAGTTCTCAACTCACACACTTGATATTTCTGACAATGAGGAGACGTCTGGTGAGTTGGACCTCGGAAAAGAAAATATCCCTCCCTCGAGACTGGCCGAAATCCTCTCCACTCCGCGCGAGAACCAAATGTCTGTCGACGCTCCGGTCAAATGCATTCCGCAGCGACGAGCACTAGGGATCGGTGCAGCAGGGTCACCCCGCGAATGTAGGGAGCCGCTGAGGGAGATGAAGGAGGAGGAGTTGCTTCAACCTGGAAAGAAGGTGACACACGATGGAGACGTGATTAAGAAGAAAAAAGTGATCAACAAAAAGGAGGAAACGCAAAACGATAAAATAATGACTACCACGACGACGAAACTACCCACGCTATCTAACGACTCATTCATTACCTTTTCCACCCCAGAGAAGATCAAGAGGAAGCCGCTGCTCCGCAAGACACCTAGTCCTGGCTGGAAGATATGGGAAGGCGATCATGATGATGATGCTGATGATGATAACAAGAAGTTGCCCCCGCTACCACCACCCACCAAGGGCGAGTTGGAAATCCCCCTGCTGGCGAGTACGTGTAGGAAACGGGCGCTGGAGGAATGACTGTCACCCTCTCTGCAACAGCACCTTCCTTTCACTTTATAGCTTGATTGCCTTGTTTATTTGTAATCTTTGTACTTTTTTTTGTGAGGGCATGTATTCGATATTTTCTCTTTTCCAGGTAGTCCCGTTTACGTCGGCAATCACCCTGGGTGAATCACCTACCTATCCACCCAGCCAAGACGAAATGGAATTAAAAAGTCTCTTTTCCTTCCTATCTGTAGTTTTGTATCTGCTCGGAGTACTGTAGCTAGCTAGCTGTCTGGGTCGGACGTGGGGGGCGCTTTGGCGTGTCTGAGGGGTTAGCCTCTTGCTTTTATTATTTTTGTATCTCTGGTCGGTCTTCTTTGCAAGCGTTTTTTTGTTTTTCTCTTTTCCGGTTTCTTTGTAAGACATGCGTTTATGGGCTTGATGGGGTTATGTGATGGGAATTGAGCTATGATAGCGTGTTGAATATTGATATATTATAATATTATCATGCTGTATGCAAGGAGTGCCTGGTGGGTGACACCATCGGTAGTAGCGAAGCTCCTGTGCTTGGTGGTGGGTTGATCTACCGGTCGATCTGGAAAGTGATGTGCCGCTGAGTGTATGCGGGTTTAAGTCCTTCACCATGCGAGAGACTTTTCTGGGCAGAGTGCACTGACCAACCTCCTTTCCTCATCCAATTGCCCTCCGGACTAGGCCTCTAGTTGGCGGACAAAACATACCTCAGCAAGTCTACAATGGTTGATCTTAGTTTGAAAGCCCCAGCACCACGTCAAGGTGTCAACCACGCTGGGGTCCCACGAGCCATCCGCTGGTTAGCCAACCCACGTTGGACGGATGATAGTCGAACCATGTTATACCATGACCTAAAGTATCCTTCCTGTCAGGCACCCTCCTTACCAGGCGTGTTACCGAGCTCTTGAGCAACAGTAAATACTGCTCGTGGGAGCCGGGACGCTCCCGGCAGGCAGGCGCTCTGGCTGTCGTCACAGTCGCAGAGCTCCTCCGCAACAGTGATGCAAATTCCATGAAGAGGAAAGAAGGAGGAGGTTTAGTGGGGAGGAGGGGGGTATTTATAGAGAGGGAGAGGGGGTGCCAAGAAAGTTTTTTCGTTCTAAGGTTATTCAAGGGAAGATGAGGTCTAGTGTATATCACGAGCCGACTCGAGTCGAGCCGGACCATGGGCTCGATCCGGCTCGGCTGATGAGCAAAGAGACTCGAGCGGCTCGAGCTTTACCACAGGGCTCGAGCCTGGAATATATAGGCTCGTGGGGGAGGGCTCGAGTTGGCTTGAGCCTGAATTTGTTAATCGATACAAGATATCACCTGCTCAAAGGCAGAAAAGCTGGAAGTCGGAAGGATTCTCATGGATCGAGATTCCATTGGTATTGAAATCCATGATCTCAAGAGGTCCGGAGCTCGGTTGGGAATAATCTGACTCGGGTTGACACAATTCATTTCTTGGAAATACCTATCTTTTGAATCAATAATCGTGCAAGCCATAGAGTTAGAGAAAACATTTGCTTTGCACCCTACAATACTAAACTACCCGCTGACATTCAGGCCTCCAATGATGTGTGGAAATGGATTTTCATAAGGAAACCCCTTCAAATATTAAGTTCATACCGTTTCTTTTTTCGGGGCTTCAGCTGGGATTCATATTGTGATACCTGTCTGCTCTCGCTTTCACTAGCTCTTCACTTCACCTGTCCTTTTTCAGTTTTGTTCTCTTCTGCCCTACCCATTGCTAGATTTGAGATAAAACTTTTTAGAGGATCGAATATCTTAAAAGCTCGAGCTTGGCTCGAGCAGAGCTCTCGAGCTTCTCTGCTCGTGGCAAACACTAATGAGGTCTAGGGTTTTATCGAGAGTCTCCGTATGCCAACTTAGCATAGTTGGAAAGTTGGAATCCGTGTGATTTACTTCTGGTATCATAGTTGTGAAACGGCTTTCAATTGCTACAGCTCTCTCGGAGGGATGACGCCTTCCCTCCTGATTCCTCCTCGTCGCACTATGGAATGCCTCCTAAATACCACAGAACGTAGTTTGGCATCAACAGGCCATTAGTATTCAGTTGCGAGGGGGGATATATGACCTATCCACCAAAGAGAGGAAGAGCCCTGCTTAGTGTGAGAGGGGGGTGTAGCAGTTTTGGCAGAGGGGATGGATGCCTGCGGATCTGTTTGAGCAACTGGGAGAGATTAGCAGAGAAGAAGCCTGACCTCGCAATCTCTTGATCCAAGTCTGGCATAGTTCCGCTCTAGTGATGCCTTCACGATTCCCACATGCCTTATTTGAGTAGCATAACCAACACTGTATTTCCTTGCGAACTGGTTGAGTCGAGATACCGTTCCCTGATCTCACATAAAGAAGCCGTTGTGCTGTATTTCCCAAGCTAGGTTCCACCGCGGAGCCTGGTAAATCTCCTTTGCGCTGCTCCCCCCACGAAGGGGAAGCCTCCACTATTTTCATAAGCGCAAGAAGAGCGGTTTGGTGGATGTGCGCTAACGCAGAATCGGTCGAGTAGTCCCGGTGAAAGGGGTGTTACACCTTGAGTGGTTTCCATTCTAGAGTGTGCCCCCCAGCAATAAAAGTCGGGAGGGGGGCTGTAGACGCGGTCGAATGAGCGTAGGCAAAGGCTCCCCGATCCCACGAAAGTTGAGGCGGGTCAAAGAAATCTTGGGAAATTGTCGGATGGGGGCTATAGAGAAGTATAGGATTTGCAACTGGAGGGTGGGATGTACAAGACAGACAATTACTAAGGATGACCAGCCAAAGGGAGTAAGCTCCCTAATTTACGAATGGGAGGAGCGTTATCACGGCCGAAACCGGAGGTCCAGAATTCTACTTCCGAAGAGTGGCACAGCTCGCGTGGCTGCAATGGCCTCTGTGAGCGTGGTATCCGTGGAAGAGATCCATGGTTAGCTGTGGCCCACTCCCTTTCTCCTTGGCCCTCTCCGGTACCACATTTTACACATTCCCAACATTTCCCCCTTTTGTCATCTTGTTGGGTTTCCCCTCTTCTAAAGATTGTCGTCTCTCCTAGTATTGTGTGCTTATATTTAGAGAAGCGAGGAGGAATCCACCCATTATTGTTAGTTGATAACGCGCATCCGAGTTGGGGAAAGTGGAAGCCCTCGACAGGCACCTCTGGTATTAGTTCCAGAATATTTTTAGTGCGTGCTCTTAGTCTGTCACCCGTTGCATCAGGTTCTGTGTCCTCGCCCAGCTTCATCGTCGATTATCTCTTGATAATATATGTTATGGAATGACTGGTAAAGCCTCCATACGCAGCATCTACGTCATACCATAAGGCTAGTGGTTCAGGCGCAGTACTGTAGCGTATTGGGTGATTGGTATTTGGTTAGGGGAGGAAAAAGGGACGATGCATGTTTGTTCACAAATACTGGGAAGTTGTTGGAATTGAAGCATAGCATATCACTCGCCCATCTCAACCTTCCTGAAACCGTCTGAAACCTCATTGGGCGGGGTAGAAAGTATGAATAGGTAAATTTAGAGACTCCTTTTTATAACTATAATAGCATAAGTAGGATGGCCTGCCTCCCGCCCTCTGTATTGTCTTAGTTTACTTTGCCTTTAATCTCTAGCCCCTCACTTGGCTTTTGATAGAGAAAAGCTCATTAGTAATATGAAGACTAGCTTTGGCTCTCACCTTCCTGCTTAAGAGGTGGAGGGGGCCTTCTGCCATAGGATGTGGGACTAAGATCAGCCCGGGTGGAATTGGGCTTGGGGTGAAGGGGATTATCTCAAGAGAGCGGTGATGATTGCTGTTAGGCAAAAGAAGTAAGGTATGATACAAGGAGTATCATGAAAAGAAGAGAAGGAGAACCAAAAGGAGAAATAAAGGTTATAGGACAGTTGCCGGATGGGGCGAGCTATTGTGAAGAAATAGGAAGCCGTGCGAAATCACAAATTCTGGCCATATCCTCCCGCAAGTATACTAATCACCTAAACATCACATCACGCTCTTATTGTGGCCCCATAGCTCATCCTAGATCTCTTACCCCGCTATATTCACAGTGTGGGAGGAGCCCATTGTGGTTAAGTTCAATGCCAACTTCCATTGGGTCTAGGTTTTTGTTGTGGCGCATCTTGTGCTGTGCATGGCATATCACTCGCAGAGAGCTTTTTTCTCTGTTTATTGGGCATTGTCATTTAGCCTGCCGTCCGATAGCTGGTGCCTATGTCGTGGGGCTTGGTATGGCAAGTCCCACGTGTGTTTCTGGGGACCTGGTTACTCTGCCCGGAAAGCTTAGTCGCCGACACCACTCATAGTCTATGAGCTCTTAAGTGACCATGGACGGTTTCTGGGTATGCCGGTATGATATAACTTTATGCTTGAGGCAGCGCGGCATTTTTGTGAGAGTGCTACCCGGGGGCTATATTTCTGGATGAGAATTTAGGAAATGAAGAAGGGTGTGCTAACCATTCAAAAAAATCGAGGGGTTGAAACTATGTTACTCTATCTCTTTTTAGTGCTCTATGTCTCTATCAGCTCTGAGGATAGATAATAGGGCATTAACCATCCTCTACCCTGGCCCGCGAGAAAAGTGGTTCGCCGGGCATTTTTTTAATGTACTGCATCCACTCGACCGCGATTAAAACTTGAGACGTTCCCTGTTTCAAATTAGTACGGACCAGTTCCTTAGCCATTAGACAATCGGAACTGGTCGATGGTTTCCTCCTCCCTTCGAATTTTAGGTGTAATCTTCTGGAGATAGGAAATTTCTCATAGGAAAAACTCTGATAACATCAAGAACTGCTGCGACTGTTGTATTACTATGATACTAGTGTCAAATTCTGTTTACCCTTCTCTGTCCACGCATTTGTTGCTTCCCTGGACCTTTCCGTGCTGGATCAGCTTTACCTATCAATTATCTGTACAACCCGCCATCTCTTTGGGCCCCTTTGCGCATGCCTGGTATTTCGCTGCCACCAAACGGGCAACCTCACCCAAACTTCCTTCCGTTATAATTACTCCTAAATCTTAATCTTTGGGTTAATTTTACTCAGCGACTGCTCAAAGAAGATATCTTTTGCGTGCAAATTTATTTTTTGAATCCCACTGCGCATCTGCTTGCGCGGCCAATCCAAGCTACACGAATCCCTGGTCATGTATATATTACTTTGATTTATGGCATCGTGAGAATAGTGTAATTTGGGGGTAGTATCGTAGGTCTTTATCTGTGGGGCTGCTCGGGGGGTATGAGCCCTTCCCTGGTGGGTCGTATGTATCCTATCGTAGTTTCTTTGTGAGTGGTCAGTGATTTGTAGGGTAGGTCCTACGTGGGGAAATGCTTTCTTCCATCCCCATGATAGCCCTCTATCAACGCAGAAGAACCGTACACTCCCTACTCTATAAAAAAATCTATCCTCTCCCCCTCGCTTCGTCATCACCACTTCCGCAGAAACACAAACTCCCTTCAAAAAGCGAAAAAAAAAAGCGAAAGAACGTCCCTCGCACAACAAAAATGGGCATCCTTCACACAAAAATAGTCTACACCCCTCCACCACCAAAATGGACCGCCGTAACCGACACACTTCCCGTGGCCCCTTCTCTGTCCCCGCCGGTTCCGGTCTATCCACCTTCTCCAGCTACTCCTCCAGTCATTTGGGGACAACAACTAGCCCCGCCGTCACCCTCAGCGTCGGTCGGCATTTTGGCGCTTCGCTATCCCGATGGCAGAATTGTCCCTATGGTTGATGCACGCACTGGGGCGTATGTGCCTGGGGATGTCAGGGGCTGGGTGTGGGTTCCAAGTTTTAAAGTTTGGGTTTGGCGGTAAATGGGGTTGGATTGGATTGAGATTGGGGTGGTATCATACCAAGGGATGGGTTACCATGGTGGTAGAGCTCTGGGTTTGGATTGGTGGGGGTGAGAATGTCATATCACCACAATGAAATATATAAAAAGAAAAGAAAAACAGTCGGAATTGGATGGAGATGTGTGATAGTGTGGTTGAAAATTGTTGGGCGCAATGGATTGCACTCAGGAGGAGGGTTGTTGCTTAGCCATCAAGCTGTCCTGCTTGTCATTGGCAGTTGGTATCTTATGTTTTCCCTAAATCCCCTTCTCTTCACTCTTCACGCAAACTTATCACCTTTTTCTCCCCGGTAAACCAAGTAATCTACCTTGTGACTATCTCCGCTAAAGCCTCCTCACACTTACCTGACGGCCCCGCAATCACTCTATATCCGCTTCAATTTCTCTAGCTGCGCTCTCCCTGCATTGTTTCTAACAGAGATCTTTTGGGACTTAAAGTCTGGCACTCATTGCTCTCTGGTTGCGCAGTGTCTAAATTGGGAAAAAATGGGGGAGGGCACATTTCATGACCGGGACGTTTCAAATATCCTTAGAAATGTAAAACACAAAAGTTTAGATTCTCCGTTCCGGAGTGCTGTATATATCAGTGTCTACGGAAACACTTATCCATACAGAAGCCGGGGCACTTTGTAAGTCCCATGAGCTTTCACTCTCCTCCAGCTGTTTTTATTATCTTAGTTGCCTCCTTCTCATTTGCTTACTATTAACTCCCCATCAGCTTTCATAAATTACCGAGGGGAAGAGAAATAGATACCGAATCAGGCCTCAAGCCATAGCTCCCATCCCTCTGCAAGAACATGATGACGCATGCCGGCGGTTGCTGCTGCTCCTGAGGGGCTGTCTGTGCAGCAGTGGTGGCAGCCTGCTGAGCGATTGAGGTGGAGGCTGGCTGTCCTGCGGCGGCGGCGGCCGTGGTAGTGACAGCATGCGGGATGGTGGGCTCTAAGGTGGCGATAATGTTGACTGGAATCGCACCCGGGAACGCGCTGGCGGGGACATACTGGCCATTGGCATCTAGGAGTGGAACAAGGGTTCCATTTGGGATGGAGTAGTAGAGGATGTTAGCCTGATTTGTGAATTCCATTTTTGGTTTTTGGTTGTGTTTGGTTGAGTTGGGGCGCTTGGCGTTTAATGTCGAGTAGGGAGAGAAAGGGAGAAAGGGGAGGGGTGGGAGTTTTTAAGGGGGTAGAAAAGTGTGGGGGGAGGAGGGTGGGTGAGGGTATAGCATGTGGTTGGGATTTGTGGTTGTGTGTGGGACCTCCTTGGGCAGTACTGGGTTCTGGGTGTGTGCTTAGGGGGGACTAAATTGATGTCTTCATGTCACATCACTCTCTATATTCTGCAATTCGAAACGGAGACTCCTCACTCTGTCAACACGTGAAAATGTTCCCCAATACCGCATAATTGGGCATGGGCACCACGAGCTAGAAGAGTGCACAAACGAACGATGAAGACGAGAAGGGGGACAAATTGGTAGTGGCGGCGGAGGTTGCTGGATAGATTGTGTTTTGGCGTCGGAATATCTTTCTGCAGGCCCCGGCGTTGTATACGGTCATCGTTCCCTAGTGCATGGGGACTGAAGGAGCGGGGCTTTGTGGTGCAGTCCTTTGAGGTTGCAAATGTTCAGGGTTTTGCTAGCTTGGGGGGGGGTTACTGTATAAAAGCAGGAGGGGTTTCTGGCTGCTTCGGGGTTTACATGAAGTTTGGACCTGGACCCGAGCTTCTCCTGCCATCTTTGTACTATACTGTAGCTGAAGCCTGGCCTGAGACTGATGGTACTTTGTAATGGGCAATGTTGGGGAAAACCCTTCTGAGCTATAGCATAAAGTTAGTACACAAAAGGTGAGATCCGTTAAGCTGGGATACACAATGAGCGTGAGCGGAAGGACTGAAGAGACAACTCCGCCGGAGGGTGTCGGAAATATAGGCTTGATGTGGTAGAAGTATGATATAACTAAGTTCGGTTGATGTGCAGCCACTCTGCAAGAATTTTCATGATGTGATAATTCTCTTTGCTCAGGAAATGGTCCCCCTGCCTCAGGGAGGCCCTGATTCCGCAATAGCCCCCTTAGGCCCCCATAGTCTCCGCCAAAGAGAACATCCATTCCACGAAGGCTCTTGCTAAGTAACTTTACGAACTGAGATGGAAGGCACTGATAGTGTATGGAATTGGAGGTATCGTATTTATGAACAAAAGTCCAAAACCGGAAGAGATGTGGAGACAGTTGGGGCTGGTGGCGGGAGCGGAAATAGTGTTCGACAGTATGATATTATAAATTTATTCCGGGCGAGAATAAGCCCTGAGCCGACGAGCGCTGTCCCGATCCCCGAAAAATCCAATCATGATAACTAGAATGGCTACTCCACCCACAATTACAACTATGATGACTATTAATTAAATCTACTGGAAATACAGGCTATCCATGGAACGGGTTTCCCTCTTTTTACTTCTAAAACTCGCACGCATTTTTCGTGGTAAAGCAACGACGAAAGAATGGATACGGCGATGGTTGAATGTTGCGGGGAATTGTGGTTGCGCTTGATGGGTCGGGACTTGATCTCGCGGCTAGTGGAGTAATGGTTTCCAACTCTAAGAGTGACAGTTCGGCTCACAGTGCGAAAGAAAGTATTGCTTACTCGCCGGGAAGAGACAATTCTTGATGCCGTGCACAGTGCAGTACCAGTAACATAATAGCCCCTAGTCCTTAAAGCTGCTAGAAAGGGAGTCTGATCAATACTGTCACTAGGACAAATATGGCACAAAATATTAACTACTTGAGTAGTTTTGTCACCTCCTATTCCGCCATCGGCCGCCTGGGGTTTGCGCATACGGCAGCCCATAGTCATCTTGGTTTCACAAACAGTACAAGTGTCAGCCCAGCTGGTTAGACCAAGCTTTAGCCTTAAAACTACAAAATCACGATCGCCCCCGCTTCCCTTCACACCCCAGGAATCGCATACCGACTCTACCGTATGGAATCACTCAAGAACCCCTCTTCTACACCTTCAAAGCAGCGAGAGATACAAAATGTCTCAACATCACATCAACGACAATACCAACTGCTTTAATATTAACAATGTTTGGAATAACTGTACGGTTGCCGACGAGAAGTCTGAAATTTTGGCTTGGCTATCACCGCTCGAACCCCGGATACGGCACCAGGACATTCGAACCCGCAGGGTCGACGGGGTGGGAGACTGGCTCTTGCAGACTCAGGAATACAAGGACTGGTTTGGTGGTATTCATGGGGGTAAATCTGATAGTTCAGCCTTGTTTTTCTGCGGAGGTCCGGGTGTTGGCAAGACCTACATGAGGTAAGAGGCAAGATGCCCGAGGAAGGAAGGGTATCACTAAAAAACTGTGATGTTAGCTCGTTAGCGATAGATTCATTATGCAAGCAGGCCGTGGGGGGGAACTCTGCCGTTGCGTGCTTCTACTTCGACTTCGCCGCTCAGGAGGAGCAATCCCCGGCTACTATTCTGGGTTCAGTGCTGAAACAGGTTGTTGGTGGGCTGGATGAGGTTCCGGAAAGAATAGTCCAAACTTTTCGGGACCAAAAGAAGGTCATTGGTGGCCAGAGGCTAGCGCTCTCAGAAATTGTGGAATTCCTGCAGGATATCTCGTCCTCACGACGCACATTTATATGCATTGATGCCCTGGACGAGTGTCCGCCAGGACATCGGGTGAGGCTTCTTGATTCACTCAGCCAAATTCTCAAAAATTCCCGAGGCGCTCGGATATTTCTGACCGGGAGACCGCATGTCCAGGGTGAGGTTGAGAAGCATCTTGCTGGGAGGGCAGCGACTAGATCCATAACACCCACCAAAGGTGACATCATCATATTCCTCCGATCGGTAAAGTCTTTTTCAAAGGATATATTCCTAATCGTGGGTCCTTCTCCGCGCTGCACTGTATTTCGTACTTCGGCATCGCTGAAGTTGCAAATGCCTTGATAAAGACGAACAGATGGGATGTGAACCAGAGAGATGGTGCGGGTGTGACTCCACTCATATGGGCTGCAAGATATGGGCATGGAGAGGTAGTGAGATTGCTCCTGCAAAAAGCACATATTCAACCTGATCATCAGGACACGAATCATGGCCGAACAGCACTCTCATGGGCTGCTGAAAACGGACATGAAGGAGTGGTGAGGCTATTTCTTGGTCCGCAGTTTGTCAGTCCTGGGAGCATGGGCCGGTGGGGTAAGGCCCCGCAAGTAGCAGGTCTACTATTTGGCCGGAGATACGTCAACCCCGATAGCCCGGATATACACGGACGAACACCACTCTCGTGGGCTGCTGGGGGCGGGCGCGAAGGAGTATTGAAGCTACTGCTGGGGCGGAAAGACGTCAACCCCGATAGTTCAAGTGAATCTGGCCAAACACCACTCTCGTGGGCTGCCCGCAATGAGCGTGAAGGAATAGTAAAGCTGCTGTTGGGGCGGAGAGATATCAATCTCAATGCTTCAAGTAAATCCGGCCAAACACCACTCTCGTGGGCTGCCGGGTGTGGCCACGAAGGAGTAGTGAAGCTGCTGTTGGGGTGGGGAGATGCCCACGCTAACGCCCCGGATGCACTGTATGGCCGAACACCGCTCTCGTGGGCCCCCGAGAATGGCCACGAGGGAATAGTGAGGCTACTCTTGGGGCGGGAAGATGCCAGTCCCGACATCCCAGACACGAGGTATGGCCGAATGCCACTCTCGTGGGCCGCCCGCAATGGGCATGAAGGAGTGGTGAAGCTACTGTTGGAGCGGAAAGACGTTAACCCCAATAGCTCAAGTAAATCCGGCCAAACACCGCTCTCGTGGGCTGCTGGGAATGGCCACGAGGGAATAGTGAAGCTACTATTAGGGCGGGAAGATGCCAACCCCGACATCCCAGATACGGAGTATGGCCAAACACCACTCTCGTGGGCTGCCCGCAGTGGGCGTGAAGGAGTAGTGAAGCTACTGTTGGAGCGGAAAGATGTTAACCCCAATAGCTCAGGCAAATCTGGCTAAGCACTGCTCACGGTGGCCGCCGCAAATAAGCATGGGAGAGTTGAAGAGCTGCTACAGGCTCTGCCTTCCTGACGCATCTAGCCCGGGTTTTATGATATCGTCTCATGGGAATCGCCGTTTGTTGGTGTTAGTAATTTCAGATGAATATGTTGGATTGGTGGACGTGGTGGATGTGAGAGAACTTGTTCTATTCTCAGATGCGTGCCGCTGCTAACTAAATAGGACTAACAAACATGTGTGCACAACTAGTGGTTTACCCTCAACGCCGTCCTATCTCCTCCACAACACAACTAGGGCGGTTCCCCGTACCCTACTACACTCAACAGAATACAGGTCTTCTACGGGGTGGTCTAAGATATTTGTATGTTTCTTGTCTTCAGTTTTTCTTCTGCACTTTCGAGATTAAGTTAGAAGTTCCTTGGATAAGTTAGCCTTTAGGGAATCCCTCTTTTTTCTTTCTTTTTCTATGCTCGGCAACAGAGCAAATTTAAGTTTGAGTAGAGTATATAATATTATATAGTATCTTGAGATTTATTTTTGGGCGGATGTGTCTTAGTCTTGTACAGTATGATAAGTCTTTTCTTTTTCTTTTTCCCTTTTGAATAGAGCAGGATGTATGATAATAGATTTAGGGTAACGCTTGCTAAGAGATGTCTTTTTTCTTTCTTTTTCCCTAGACAAACTAGTTAACACACTCGGGGGGGGGGGGGGGGACATGGAAGAGATTGATATTTTTTGGTATGAAGGCACATTGGCAGGTGTAGGTGTGAGACCATGAAGGGTTTGAAATAGAACGCGCAGTTGTAGAGAACTAACTCCTTCCTAGAGTGAGCTCGTATCTTGCATTTTTGAATTATACTTATGATATGCCTCCATGTATGCTCTTGATATACTACTACGGGTTGCTCTTGATATACTACTACGGGCTGCCATAACTTGGGCATCAGAGGGGTTTTGGCCTTTTGAAGAAGGCCAAAACAGTACAGAGTCTTTTCATGTCATTAGCCCAATTAATGGGAGCGAGGACCACAAAATTTGCATTTAAGGGTTAGCCAGAAATCTGCTAACTAGTATTGGCAATCCTATTAATCTATCAAACTAAACCCACAGTAGGACAAGAGGCAGGGATTGATAGAGATTAGAGGCCAGGCAGAGATAGACTAGTGGGTAACACAAGTTTTTTACAGTAACTAAAAAATCAACCCGAAAACCCAAAGCATGGTAGTTGTTCACTTTCAAGCTAGTACACAAAGCTAGCTATTGGAAGAAGAGAAAAAAAGAAAAGAAAGAAAGAAAAGGAGATCAATGCATTTCACCACAAGAGCACTTTCACAGCCGTTAAGAAATGCAAAACGCCTTAAACCTTAAACTTCCCAGAGGAAAGAATACAGTACATATCACAATGTCCATAAACCGCTTATCCATAAAAGAAATTTAAGCCGCCATCCCACAAATCCCACAAATTTCCACCGACTTATCTCCGCCTTTTTTTTTTTTTTCCCCCTCAAACTCGGGCTTCGCCCTTCCCCTTCACTTACAACTGTCAAACCCTAATTAGTACACTACCAAAATTAACCGAAAGGATGTGAGAAACATACATAAGCAGGGTTCAACCCGTAGGTCCCGTTCTTTTGGCGGTGCAGGACAATATATCCCACTTGGACCGGCCACCCCCCGGTGATGGTGCGGGCAAAGGCGGGCTCCACGGTCAGGAGGAGCGGGAGTATGGCCGGGAGGCTTGAGGTAGCAATCAGGCCGTATTGTTCATCCTCGTCGATGAACGGAATGCAGGTTCCTCTAGGGAGGGTCAGACAAAGAATTTCCGGGTTTGGGTTCGTCATTGTTTTGGTTTCTTGTTGGTTGGTTTTGGTTGAGTTGAGTTGAGTTGAGGTGTTCAGTGTTGTGGCGGGGAGGGGGGGGAGGATGAAGGGAGAGAGGGGGGGAGGCGGCGTATTTATAGAGGGGGCGGGCAGGAGTGGGGAGGAGTGGGGAGGAGTGGGGAGGAGTGGGGAGGAGTGGGAAGGAGTGGGAAGGAGTGGGGAGGAGCGGGGAGGAGCGGGTAGGGCGGGGGGGGGGGGGCAGATGGGGTGGGGCGGGCGCGGAGATGTGATTTAGGTGAGTTCGGGGTTTGTGAGCCTAGATAAGGGTATCATTTGGATGGTATTGAGTGAGGGTTGAGGGTTGAAAATATGTCTTCATGTCGTATCACTCGTGGTATTCAGTGGCCCACGGCAACACCCCCCCCACACAACGTAAAGATATTCTTCACTATAGCGCAAAACTAAATTCCAGCAAAACATGATACATAACACCGCCGCACCATTGATGATATCAGCCTTAACACGCCGGCGATATGCCCTCCACTATCCCGCCTTACCCAAATATCCCCCTCAAAATCCACCCCACAATCCCACCCTTCTCCCTTCCAAACTCGACCACAAAAGCCCCCTCTCCCTCCCTCCCGTACCGGACCCCCATATTAGCCAACAATCCCTCAACCTCCGGCTTAATCTTCGCAACGCCCCCAGCACTATGCGCGCCCCTCCCCGTTATAATCAACGTCCTCTGGACCCCTTCTCTCCGACACTTCTTCAAGTGGTCCTTAACCATCTGAATGGCCTCACCCACGTACTGTCCATGCAGATCCAATTTCGACAGATCATTCGGCTCAGCCGCGAAGAGCGAAAAGAATGCGCCAAAGAAGAACGAAGCCAAGAGGGAAGAATTGGTAGTGGTGGTGGAGGGGTAGTTTGGGTTATGGTGTCGGAATATCTCGCCACTGGCTAGGGCATTGTACTCGCCCATTTTTTGCTGGTGCATCCGCGCTAAGAGGGAGTAGGCTTTTGCACTGTTGTGGTCAGAGGTATTGAATGCTGATGGCTTGTTAGCTTGGGGATTAACTGCGTGAAAGGGTTGGGAGGGTTGGCGGTCTACCTTCTTTGGATTTACGTGATGCTTCGGCCCGTGCTCGGCTTTCTGCTAATGCCTTTGCGCGGTAGCCTGCGCCTGGCTCGGAACTGCGAGTGCTCTGCGATTGACCCATATCGGGGAAATCCGTCTAAGCTATGGCACAGGGTCGGTGCCCGGCAAGTGAGATTCGCTAAGTTCGGATACGTAGGGTGGGGAAACAGGAAGGAACGGGAGCTCTTGGGTGTTATTGCTTATACGATTTGTAGTCGGGGTAGTGACTTTTCTCAGTTCTGAGGTGATTGTTGGATGGCAGTCGTTTTTGTGGAGGCTCCGTAGGTCATGCGCTGGCTCTAAAACTGAGACAGCACAAGGCAAGCGACAAAGTGGACAAGGGGGTGGCGCCATTCAGTGACAAGGATAACGTGTCTTGAGAGAGAGAGGGGCGAGCGCCCCATAAGAAAGTGGTGGGGTTGTGGCGAATTTGTATGGGACACTTCCTCTTGCTCTACACACACCCCTCTAGGCGCCTTGAGCGTTGGTTCAGAAGCCCACGACAGACCAAGTCTGCAGATTGGTGTCAAAATTAATTTAACTAGCCTACGCTAGATAACGGGTTCGATAAGAGGAGGAGGGTGAGAGATATTCGGACTATGAGGTATTAGTATTGAAGTTTTTCTTGTAGTATGCCCTTGAAAGATGTCTTCCCGTACCGTGGGCTAGATGGGCTATGGGATATATTAATACCTCCATGACATTGTGATAGTTTTTCTTCAAGTTAGCTAGGTCGATGTTCGCGAGTGATCCGGCGTGGCTAACAAGCTAAACACCCTCCGTCACAATCATTACCCGGTAACTTACCCGTTAACAAATGAACCGTGGGATTGATTACCATGGTGACGGGCCCTTTGGGGCGAGTGGTACCGGTAGCCTATAATACCTTATCCACAGAGGATCAGAGACCTTCGTCCGCCAGCTCGGAACATGAGTGTCACCGTCCATAACTACCTTTAAAATTATTTATTAAAAAAGTTTTCCCTAATTTGAGCTCAGAATCTTGTCCCGGTATCGATTTCGGAGCGGACGGTCGATGAAGGAATTAAGGCGTTCTTATCAAACACCTACTACACAAACATTCCAGTAGTGGCGAGGACCTACTATTATGGGATAGGAACAAGTCTTTGCTAGCTATGGCAGCCCCTATTAAATAAGTTCTTCTTCTACTCGTAGATACCTAGTGGATTAGAGGTCCAGTATGCTTATCGGGGTTAGTGCTATGTTGCGCCGGGTGAGAGAAGCGCTAGGTCATCTCAATATTTCAAGTGTGTTTGGCCGAATAATCTTGTGAACATTACTTAGGAGAAGGCTATTCAGAAAGCCTCCAACTACAAGCTACTAGTAGCATACGCTCTAGGGCAATATTTGGTTGTACCACGACATAAACACTGTAATCATCAATTACTGCCCTGCTGTAATTTAGGCTGTGTCTTTTGTCCTGGTCCGGGCAACCCCAGACAAGCTTTGGGGGAAGCCACAGGGCGCTGCACGTTTTTCAATATTTACCCCGAAGTTTCACTTCATAAGGGAATTAACACAAACATACAGAATCCAGAAATTAAGGGCCTATCAGCACTAAGTTATCATTTGTTCCTACTGATACTCCTTCTGCGGTCTCGCGTGGTGTCTCCAATCTTAGGCTTTCTAACCCTAACCCATCATGGCCAGCTCCAGCCGCAACTCACTACGTAATCCAGAAACTTTCGACTCGCCTTCATGTTCCAACATCACCAGCCTTTGACCAACCCCAGCAACATCGCCAACCACCCCACACCACCACCACGGTCGCCAAAATGGCATCTGGAGCTCCAAAAGTCAGGCCCACCCCGCGGCCAATCGCCAGGACAAAACCAATGTCATCAAGACTACTCACCATGAATGTACTGAACCAATCCACCCCTTCAAAAACTCATCCCCAAAAAAGCCTGCGGCTAACTTCTGAAATCTTTAATCTAGTTCATGCAAAGAAACGCCTCCGCACCGGGAAGTAAATCCCACGCCGAGGTTCAAAAAGCGATTGAGGAGGAGAACGCGAAGCGCGAGGCCGCACTACTAGCGACTAGGGATCGCTCGGAAGCAAGCACTCGTGAAGACGCAGAGACTCGGTGGGAGTTGAGCATTGTCCGGAAGGCGCCTCGGGCGTCGGTCAGAGTTGTTACGGTTGGATATGGGGAGTTGGCTGGTGGGCAGTATAGCGATGATGATGATGAAAAGAAGAAAAAACAAAAGGGGATTAGGGGAAGGATGAAGTTTGGGGAGTATGGGGCTAAAATTGACGTTTGTTCTTTCTTCCCTTCTTGCGTTGTGTGCAGACAGGCGGGGTGGGGATGTGCTAACGATATCGTAACAGGATACTCCCAAAAAGCCAGTTCATGAGATTTCTGATGACTCTCCCTCTTCCAGCGACGACTCCGACAGCGACTCTTCCATGAACGGGCAGAAGAAGAAGCCGAAGAAGATCAAAAAGAGGGATAATGATGAAAGATTATTGAAGAGCCTGCATTCTATTTCCAATAGTGGCCCCCCACCCACTGCGAGCCCCGTCGGTGGAGGCGGGGCGTGCTTCCATTGTGGGCAGTCCGGCCATGTCCGTGCTGGCTGTCCGGGGCTGGAGATACAGGAGATACAACGCAAGTATTATGCTGACAATAGTAATCGCGGGAATCCCAGTAAACGTGGGAAATTCTCTCGTTAACACTTTGGACGGCTTATCTATCTGTCCATTCGTAGAATACCTTGCTTCTTCTTACTTGTTGTTTTTTGTATATCCTTACATTTTCAATGTCCGGTGCTTCTTCTTCTCCTGGTATACGGAATTCATTGCAGGGCGTTTGGGGAGAAGAAAAAAATCTTATATCTTTCTTTTTTAATCCTTGTGGTCATTCGGATTGGCAGATGTACTTGTAGAGTCGCGACCTCTATAGCTTCGCATGTACTATATCATGCCAGTATGATAATTGCAATAATTTGTCCGGTGATTGATCATTGCCAATCGAGGAAAAATGGAAACCAGGCCGCAATAGAGAATCTGGTGTTACCCTATTATACAACCCTAACCACGGTGAGCGAGCACTGACTACCAGCCAAAGGCTTCATCTCAATCCACCCCACCAAATATCCGCCCCACCACCACCACAACTACCAAAATGAATGCGGTCCGCCCCCTACGCCGCCTCCTTCAAATCCCCCCCCGGGGGGGGCGCCAATTGACCACAACCACACCAAATCCCTACCACCACCGGCGCGCCCTAAAAGCCAAACCCGAATCCTACACAACACCCCCGCCAAGTCCCTACACCGAGGGCGAAATCTCCAAGCTATCGAAATACTACACAGACGCCCAGCTAGCCTCCCTCCTGGCAGGAGAGTCCGCCATCGACCCCACGCACTTCCACAACCGCCACCGACAGCCAGACCACGACCCCATGAAGCTGAAGTACCTCGACGACCTCTCCGCCCTCGACCCAATCCTGGACGCCCCCTCCGGCCCACAAACCTACACGCCCGGCCACCCCCTCCAGCCAATCCCGAGACTCGACGACCTGCTCACGCCCTCCGCCTCCTCCAATTCCTCCTCCACGGGGGATCCGCCCTGGTACCGCGAGGCCTCGCTCAGGACCGGCTTCTCCGTCGCCGAGATCAGGCGGCTCAGGACCAAGATCCTGGTCTCCCACAGCGTCGTGAACCAGACGCACATGGGCAAGATCCGGAAGATATACTGTCTCGCCGTGGCCGGGAATGGGAATGGCATTGTGGGCATTGGGGAAGGGAAGAGTGTGGAGTACTCTGAGGCTCAGCGCATCGCTACGTACATGGCCGTCCGGAATATGATGCCCGTGCCTAGGTATGAGGATCGCACGATTTTCGGGAATTTGGATATCAAGGTTGGGGCGGTGGAGTTGAAGCTTTTTACGCGGCCGCCGGGTTAGTTCTTCTTTCTTTCTTCGTTTGAACAGAGGGGGGGGTGGGTGGAGCTGGACTAATGGGAGTGAGAGTGGATTGCTAGGATTCGGATTACGCACTTCCCAGTATATCTTTGAAATAGCAAAGTGCCTGGGATTATCGGACCTCTCGGCGAAGGTCAGCCGTAGCAGGAATCCAATGAACGTCTGTAAGGCTACGATTCAAGCTCTCAGGAGTCAGAAGTTGCCCGAGACTATCGCTCGCGGTCGGGGAAAGAAGTTGGTGGATGTTAGGAAGGTTTACTATAATGGTGCTGTATAAATTAAACCCTGCTGTGGCCCTTCATTTTCCTTTTTTTGTGTTGCTGTATATATTATACCTGTATATCTCGGACGGCCATTATAGAATTGTCCATTTGTTATCCTTCACTAGGCATTTGCTCCATTATGCATTGGCGATGGATGAATGTACGAACGAACAGATGGATTGGCCGATCGATTGGTTGAAGGTGGTCCCTTTTCGCAGCTTTCTTTAAAATATATTTTTGCCTCACACCTTATGTTTGCCCTTCCATTTTGTCCGAGCGAAAACGAAAAAGAAAAAGAGAAACATGATAGAAAACCAAATGTCGAGGGAGTAAAAGGAAACTCTGGGGATATAGGATAGGTTTACTGTACATCAGCGAATAAATCCCAACTGCTTTTTTTAGGGTTTTCCCTGGTAGCTTTTGTGGATCACCCATCATTCCCTCAAAAACAACCAACCCCAATTCTATCTATAGCCAATACCTCACCCGTCGCCCCCATGAACAACTTAGAAGTTACGGCTAGTGTCGCTACGAACACGTTGGTAATCCAACAGCTAAGCAAAGGTCAGCGTAAGGGCGGGTACAATGGAAAAGGAGAGAATAAAAAGAGTCATACCCCCTCAATGCTACCCAACGCACTAATCGCAACATCCTGATCCCAAATCCTGCGCTGGGCAAAGTCAATAACGTCCTTTTCGGTGATTTGACCAACAACCCTCTCGATCTCGGCAGGGTTCATCCTCCGGCCGGTGGTAATGATCTGTCGACCAATGTCTTCGGCGATAGCGGTGGTGCCGTCGAGAGAGAGGAGGAGCGACGCCTTGAGTTGGGCCTTTGCGCGCTCGACTTCAGACTCTGTCACAGTTTGCGCGAGGCGGGACCACTCGCGAAGGGCGAAGTGGACGAGGTCGTCGATTCTAGTAACTTTGTCGGTGACAAGATAGATTCCCCAGAGGCTACGCGTGTGAGTTAGAAAATGATCGGAAGAGTGGTGTTAATGGGGAGTATGATTACCCAGTGTCGGAGTATGAGGTACTGAAGCTCATGAATGAGTTGGCCAATTGATGCTTGTGCACGAAGGAAGAGAGCTTGCTGCCCAAGTGTGGGGCATTGCCCATGGCTCTGTCCCAGTTACCAATGATGGCTTGAGCAACCAATGCAGTGAAGTATTGAGGATCCTTCCAACTAACTCCCTCAACGGCAATGGCAATGTGAGCGGTGGGGATAGTATCATCTCTCAAGCGGACCTCAGATCCGATGAATTCGGGTTTTGGGCCACGTGCAGATCCCGGGATCACAGGATTCTCACTCGGCTTGACGTCGGAAAAGTGCTTCTCGGCAAGAGCGACAAGAGTTTCGTGGGGAATCCCACCAGCACCGACAAGGACCATGCGGTCGGCCTTGTAGTTTGTAGAGATATAGTCGGTCAAGTCCTCTTTACTTATCGACAAGATGTTCTCCTTGGGGCCGAGGATGGTGCGACCGAGCGGCTGACCCTGGAACGCCGTGGCGTGAAGGTGGTCGAAGACGACCTCCTCGAGCTGCTTGTCGACCTCCTCCTGCTCACGGAGGATGACATCGCGCTCACGCTCGATAGCCTCCGCATCTAGTTTAGAATTTTGCAGGATGTCGGCGAGGATCTCGACTGACGTTCCGATATCAGCTTTGAGGGATTTAGCGTAGTAGACTGTGTTCTCGCGCTGTATTGACAGACACCCGTTAAAAAACTGAAGATGGTGCACCGGAAGTGAGAAAACGTACCGAGGTGTAGGCGTTCAAGTGACCACCCATATTCTCAATCTCGAGTTCTAATTGATTCTGAGTTCGGCCTTCGGTTCCCTGCAAGGAGATAGATCTTTAGCCATCCATACATTCATATCACAGAACACAAGATGTAATCTCATACCTTAAAAGCAAGGTGTTCCAAAAAATGGGCAGTTCCGTTGGTCTTATCAGTCTCCGCCCTGCTCCCGGCATCGATGAAAACTCCGACAGTCGCAGTCTGAGCATATGGCGAGTGCTCCGTGGCAATCTAATGAAGAGGAAAAGGGGAGGGAATCAGTCATTCCATCCGAAACCCCCTTGAAATTCAAAGACACTTCTCACCGTTAGTCCGTTCGAAAGAGTAGTCGATTGTGTAGTAACCCCGGGTACACGGACCGACGCCGGGGATGCCAGTGACCTGGTGATACAAGGGAACTTTCGTGGAACGATGACGTTCCTGCGCAGTGACGAGGTGAGGGCACTGCGTGTGAGTCGTGCGGCTGCCATTGAGCTCAAGGGAGTAGCGAGTTTGTTGGTGGTGGGGGGGGGGTGGTGGTTGAGGGTGATGGTTTTTTTAATTTATTGGGCGGTTGGTTG
>Ga0307513_10000305_pt1 | contig 70670 bp, 92 predicted proteins | sample 15_EM_MG_FD_202174 | JGI IMG/M metagenome (GOLD analysis project Ga0307513, IMG submission 202174) | Populus trichocarpa ectomycorrhiza microbial communities from riparian zone in the Pacific Northwest, United States - 15_EM | ecosystem: Host-associated > Plants > Roots > Unclassified | place...
CCCTTAAACTCTATGTGTTTGCATTTGCTGCAATGACAGTGATAATCCATTCTTTGATGGCAAACTTCAAGGCACCTTCTAGAATCAGGCCAAAGTTCAGTCAACCCACGCACAGCCTGAGGATAAGAGGAGATGCAGCCATTGTCATAACGATAAGCCCTTCTAACTCTTTTGCGTTTATAGTGTTTATAGTATATTTAGTATCCCATTCCAGGAGTTTAAAAACCGGGTTTTCTCCCTCAATTCTCAACCTCTTCCTCTCATTTTCGCATACGATAAGCTCTTGATGAATATAAAAAGTTTCGAGAGAGAAAGCGTCCTCCATCCTGATGCATCAAAAAATTTAAACTCCTGGACAGTACGCCTTTTGGGGCACCGGGAAGCTTCCGCTGGCCCCTGCGTTATCTTCAACATGTCTTATTGAAGGAGAAAGGCTGCGCATTCCGGAGGGTAGGCATCATTCGTCGTGCCAGTGGAGGAGTGACAAAGTAAATCAAAAAAGTTTTAAGACTTAGTAGATCTGCGAATCTGCCTGGCACTGAATACCATCAATATAGAAAAGTCGCACGGTTGTCCAGGATCAGGGTGCCCGAGAAAATCGTGGTTCTATGTAATAAGTAGATAGCCTTGAGATCAGGCGCCTCTTCGCCACGAATTACTTTGAAATGGGACCGGTGAAGAACGGACAACGTTTTATGTCAAGCGCGTGGAGTAAGTATACCAGTGACAGGGAAGAAAGATAAGGTGAGATAAGTATATAGGCACTCATACGGCTTCAAAATGCAGTGTCGAAAAGCCGGGTCCAAGTTTCATGGTCATGGAGTTAACGAAATGAGTTGATAATGGAACAAAAAAGTTGGGGTGATGGTATAGTCATAAACGGATCGGCTGCTCGGAGTACGAAATTTTGTAATCCGCCGCGCGACTAAATTACAGAATCAACGCGACGCGACCAACACTCACTGACTATGTTATCATCAAGCAAGCCGAATGGTTCTATCAAGGCAACCCCACGTGTCACCTTCGCTTCAATAACTCCCAATAACATTGGTACCATTCGCAAGCTGAACTCAGTTCTTTTCCCCATCAAGTACAGCGAAAAGTTCTACTCGGACATTCTTGCACCTGAAGTCGAGGACTTCTGCCAGCTTGGTGCGTATATTCGATATATCAAATAATCAATATCTAATTGGAGGCCAGTATATTACAATGATATTCCTGTGAGTAGCATACACAGAATGAAGTTGCACCCTTTTACAGGTTCATCTCAGGTGGGAACGATTTGCTGTCGTTTGGAAAAAAAGGACAACCAAAATGTCTTGTACCTCATGACAATGGGTGTTTTAGCTGTCAGTCTTAAATTTTTGTATCCAGCGTACCTTGGCTTATCCCGCGATTCTATCCCAGCCCTACCGCTCACGGAAATTGGGGTCACAAAGTCTGGAACTTATCCTGACCGCTGCCGCCGCACATGCGAAACCCAAAATCGATAAGGTGTACCTTCACGTTCAAGTTTCCAATCACGACGCGAAGAAATTCTACGAGCGGCACGGCTTCAATGAAGTCGAAATTCACAAAGATTATTACAAGAAAATTACCCCACATGATGCCTGGGTACTTGAGAGGGCAATTCCATAAAGATCCGTAGACAATAAGTATAACTATTAAGGTCAGATCCCTTGAGACTCCACATCATATGATGCTGACCAAAGAGTATGGATAGGTAATAACTTTCAGACTGGGCGCCATTATGTATCAGCCATCTAGAAATAAAAATATATGCGCTAAGCACTAACGACTCGTCAGCCATTGCTCGACAACACGCAGGGTATAACTAAACCTTTTAAAGATTATGGCCATTCGTCGATATTGCCGCAGCTTTTTACAAGCTAAGAATTCCAATTGTTAGGAAACACGCGTGACTGACAGCCCAAAATTACTGACTTGATGTCGTTTCAACGCATCTTTTCTTGTGAAGGTTTTCCCGCAGCCGCCGTTGCACAGGAAGGGCTTTTCCCCAGTGTGAGTTTCTCGATGTCGTTTCAGATCGTGTTGGCGGTTAAAGGATAATGAACATAGATCGCAAGCGAAAGGCCGAACGGGAGACGACGGATGGTCGGAGGAAATGCCAATGGTCTGCGGGATCGGTATTTCGGTATATTGGGGCTGTGTATAAGTGATAGGGGGCGAAGGGGCACGGTTATATTGAGAATTGGATCTCGGACGAGGGTGCACAGGACGGGATGGCGATGTTGGCGACTGCGAATAAGAATTTGAATAGGAGTGAGTATACGGCGTTGAAGGCGAGTGTGAGTATGAGTGCGATGAAGAGTGCGAGTACGCGGAGTGAGGCACTGTGGATTGAGGACGGGGAATGTGGTGGGATGGGCGATGGCTCTGTGCTTGAATATAACCCATAGGCCTAGGTGGCGAGACAGGTGAGTAGCCGTGTGTACTAGTGGTTGGTGGATTAGACGGATAATTGGCGGAATTTGTGTAGTAGGTTGACGGGTACGCCGACTGAACAGAACGAGGGTCGGCATTGTCCTCGTAAAGAGGGTTCACTGGCTGAGGCGGTGCAGGGAAGCTGTGTCCCACTGGTACAGAGGATTGGTACCCACTCTGCACATACGAACTCGCCCCACTGGGATATTGTTGTGTGACGCTATTCCAACTAGATGAGGTATACTGCATGGGCGCCTGTTAGAAACCGATACTGAAGCGGAGGACTTGGACGATACCTTATCGTGGTTCATGGCAACGTACTGCTGAGCGCCTCAATGCAGTGCAGAAGAGTTACAAGGTGTTCATTTTTGTTCGTCTTATACTCTGTCAGTGGTTATATCATCTGTGCCTGACAGAATTAAAAAAATGATTTGAATGTCATGTTCATGTCGTTTGTTCGTGAGGGAATAGTCCCGCGCCTAGGTCGGCTTCTCAACCAAACGAAGTTAGTGCAAATCTCCGCAGCTAGTTGTGCTGTAGAAAGAGAGATCGTCATCGGGCACATATTCGATCAGGGCTAAAATTTGGCCAGGAACGGCCGGTCACAACCAACGCCCATAAGAAGATGACGTTTGTGCGGGCACTGACCTAACCTCGATTCCAATTCCTCTGAACCAGTGCAGTTCATCTGTCAAACTTCAAAACCTGGGGATGGATCTTCCACGCTGAATATAGCCTTGTAGGCTCCTAACTTTCTGCGTGCACATTTTGAGTCTTGTCTTGCGTTACTCCATCAGGAATTTCCGAACATGGGGGCTGTCCGGTGCTCATTCAAGAGACCTTGTTCCTGGGATGGACTAATTTCTTCAACAGAGACATCTTGGAGCTCCTGTGCACAGCTTTCATTGCATAGCTTTCATCTTCTGAGTCTTCTCTCCTATAAAGGGGAGCCAACAAACATTGTTTTGAAAGAACCCTCATTCTTGGTGACCTTTATTCTACTAATAGAGAGGCCCCCCAGTTCCAAGATAATCCATCACTTCGACGTCAACGTATAATTGGGCCTGCTGATAATGATTCTCCAAGAGGCTGTCCCTGTTCCTGAACGGTCCTGCACTCTCACAACCCAAATCCTTGCCAGGGGGGTATTCACCGTATTTAAAGGTTCATCGATATGCTTCATATCTCTTCTTCGTTTCGCCCTAATGTCCGTCCATTGAACCTACAATTCCAACCCGACAGCGCTGGAAAGCCATTCCATATCAAGTTGAAATAGATCAGCTCCGTTCTCAGGTCCCCATCATTTCTCCTCAGCACGTCAGGGGTGTGTGCAGAGCTCTCGGCCCATGCAAGGTTGAAGGTTAAACACTACTAAAAGAGTAATTGAGTACTGGGCAATGTGGAAACCATTCTGTGCAACAGATTTTCCTGATCCCTTGGACAACCCTTGGATCAACCCGACTCCCTGTTCATTTCCGCCCTAATTGGGTTACCTCCCGTATAGGTTACCCCAATCAGCACCGCTCTACATTAATTCAAATTGTCAACATGAGTCTATTCACGCTGTCGCTGATGCTGTGTCCATCGGTCGTGAGGCTATTTGTACGCATGCGGAATCCGATATCTGGAGCGCACAATCTGTACATACTGATATATACAACATCATTCTCAGCGACCAGTCATTGTCAACCCTCTTTAGCTTTGAGCGCTCAAAGCTAAAGAGGGTTGGCATCAATGGCCAGCGGCCTGGGTCAAAGTCCCTGAGTTGACAAGGAATATGCTTCGACGGCGCGCGTGCATTTAAGAAGAGCTGAGTGAATAACGATGATCAATTATTAATTATCCTTCACCGGGACTACTTCAAGACAATCAAAGCAATAGTCATTAGGTGGTTTAGACTGGTTTAGAAGGAGCCAAACCAGGGTTTTCATGGGATTCTGTACTTCAAGCGATTCCACCTGACCACTCAACAGACGGGTTCAACGAATCCGTGTGAAGACACTAATACCTAAGCAGTGCCCTGCTGTAAAGGAGATTTAACGAGTTCCCTATGTCATTCTCCAGTGTTATTTGCTTGTTACAGTGTGGTCAGTTGATTGAACCGCTTTATTGACAATTTTGCAAATGAAATACTATTCTGGAGCAATACAAAAAAGGTGAGTTAGTTTGACTTACGCCGTTAACTGGTAGGATGAAGATGTCGTACATTATTAGTTACAGGCAGACAGCATTTACGCAATGAATCCCCTGTCACCGCCAACCCCGCATTTTTGCGACGCGAAATAACACGGGATCCGGTTCACGACCTTCATTCAAGATTTTCAAACCTTCATCCAAGTCCATACTGACATACATCCTCCATTTCTCGAGGGCCCCGTGTTCGACGTTGAGAGCGCGCACGATGTTGGATAAATATTCCAGATCAGAAGTTAATTGAGCAGCGCCTGCGACCGACAAGGAAGGGATGACAGGAAGGATATCCGACGTAAGGTATTCAAGGAAAGTATGTCCGAGTGATATAAGCCAAGCCGATGACACAACCTCAGCATCAATTGCGCTAGGTTTAGCATGAATTGAGGACCGCCTACGCGATTGTTGGGTTGGTATGTCGTGGGTTTGTTCGGACAAGCTCTGAAGCATCTCAGATTCCACATACGGAAGTGTTTCGAGCGAAAAGGCTAGCGCATCATCATCTGCGTAAACTTCAAATAAACGCGGTAAATTCAGGAGGCCTTCGGCGACCCTTTGTACGGTTTCAGTATGCGATAAGGAGAAGGTCGGGACGCGTAAATCGTTACGAGATACAACGAGGTTCGGATCCGCGGTTGAACTCCAGGCAGGTGTGGACGCGTATCCTGCCAAATGATTGCGCAAGGGTGACAAGATGGTTGAGGTGGTTGCGGTTTGACAAGTCTGAGCGAAGGCAGCCAAAGATTTTCTCGCGTTCACGAGCAGGGGCTGTGGAGATGGTGCGGGGACAGGAGGTTGGAGGCGAAGGGATGAAGAGAAAGGTGAATCGCGTGAATGAGAGTCGTTCTCAACCCCGATCAAAAGAGCATGAAGTTCAGCAGAGTTGAGAGTCGATTGTTCCAATAGCTGGCTCTCGCCCTTCGTCACCGCTATTTGAAAACTGGACGGGTCATTCAACGCAAGCCTAAAATGAGCAGCAACCTGAGAGAGGTACGCCCGTAATTTGGTCTCGAAGGTGGCAAGCCGATCAAAAACATTCCTGGCAGAGGATAATAGGTGTAAAAACAACTGAATGTCAGACCAATCTTCTGGGCTATAGTCCATGTCGGACAGACCATTATCCGAGACAGAATTGTTGGTAATAGATGAAGGGTTATTGGGTTCCGTTTGAACCTCGGCAGTCCACATGTCAATAAATGACTGGAAGAAACCGTCTAATGCCTGAACTAGGCCGACCGCACCATAGCCGTATGTGAACGCATTGCACCTGCCCATGCTACCTTCCGCAATGCCGAATATATCAACAGCTCTCTCTCTGAACAGACGAGGTCTGTCTGACGCCTGCACCTTGTCTCGTGTGTCACTGGAGATAATCTCCAAGAGAGAATGCTCCAGGAAACGTCGCTCCAGTGAACCAAAATCTGTCTGAAAATCGATAAATGGCTGGAATAATTCGTGGTCCCATTCCATGCTATCTATGGGCCCTGGTACGGCTTTTGAAATACTTATCGCACTTGGCAAGCTCTTGTGTTGGGTAGGTCTCAAGGATAATGACATTCGACTGGACCGCCTTCGATGTATTTGAAATTTTTCGGAGGTGTTTTGCCGTGAAGTTACTAATGACGGCGAAGATGCGGATTTGATTTTCTCCATAATTTTTTCCACACCAGTGGCAAATTCTTCAGTTGCTTTGAGAGCAGAAATAAGATGGACCAGTGTTGATTCACCGTAACGAGAAGCGTACGAGGTTAAGCGTTGGGGGAAGGTTGGTTGCAAGGACATCATAGTTGATGAGATGAATTGGGAAAGAGTGATGGATGGGTCCGGAAAGATAGACGAGATAGACGACCTCTCCGTGTTCAGCAAAGACACGAAGGTGGCGTAGAATTTTGGGAGAAAGTCCGCAAAGCCTTGCAAAGCCCCTTCCCTGATTGAAGTTGCTTGAGGGTCGCAATCGAGTAACGGTGTATTTTGCCACAATGAAATAATAGATGATCTTCGGGAAGCGTAGTAATAGTTACGGAATTCGGATTCGCGTTGGATGATGGAGAAAATCGAGAAATAGTCTCGACAAGCGTTGGAATCCTGCGCGTTAATCGCAGACACTAATGCTGTGCTGAGCGCCGCCTCGAGTTGGTTTTGAAGGTTCACCATGAGTGTTCGCCGTGGATCATACTCCGGAGTATTTTGGAAGACCACCATGCTCCTACTCGCCTCCGACAATCGTTCTGCAGCCTTGGCGTAACTTTTCTCCTGGATGAGAGAGGTAACTTCATGCTCCAGTGTACTCCAACTTTCTGCCTCTCGCAATACCTCCCGCGATGCTTCCATTCGGTCCTTAATGGTGTCCAACTGGTGCAAGTTGTCTAACGCGTCACTGGTTTCCTTCGGTACAGCATCTCTAGATCTTTGAAGGACACCAAGGAGTGCGTTTTGAAGAGTGGAGGCTCCATCCTTCATAAAATGTAGGTCATATGCTAGACGTGGAATCCCGCGTGACATATCATCGATAATACGTTCCAGCTGCGTCGACGTATCCTCAGCCGCGATGTCAAGCGTAGTGAGAAGTTGGGTAATTTGATGGTCAACGTCGGCCAAATCTATAGCAAGCGGCGAGGAGGCGTCATCTGCTTCAGGCGTCAGTGTATCGTTGATCCAAGATACCACATCTTCGTATTGCTCCAAAGTCTCGATAATTTGTGTTGTCGAGGTCCGGTCGGCCATAAGTCCTGCATTATCTAACTACTATTGGTGCAAGTCTTTCGGTGCGTCACATCAATGTCACACTCATACGGATTCCTGTAAGTCCCCATTATCCAACAGGCTCAATAATTTGCTCGGACCTGCTGGTCTTGATTATGAGTGCGTTTCCAGAGTATCTCGCAATTTTTACATACCTCAGCTCATACCAGAGACTAAGCGTCTACTTTCACCTGGCGTTGGACCTTCTCGGCCTTCCAGTGGTTCCCCTGCTTTAGAGAAACCATCAGGAGAATCAAGTAACGAACAGGATGTTACCGATAATGAGGACAGAGTCTCAAGTGGAGAAAGAGAGGATTCCGAAGACGAAGACAGTCAAGACGGCTTTCTTAATGGCATGGATCCTGAAGGTTATGCAAACGAGAAAACCCTTAAGCCGTTGACCCCAGAGGCTTTGGCTGCGTTTAAGGCTGCTCAGGACCGTGCGGGGATCATTTACATCTCAAGAATACCACCAGGTATGCGACCTACAAAAGTACGGCATCTAATGAGCGCGTTTGGAGCCGTTGGGCGTGTTTATCTCCAGCAAGAGGGTATGTTTCGTTATTTGATTTAGGAAAGATGAGATTAATTGTGTTGTTCTTATAGATGCTAAGAGGGCCTATCTCAGGAAGAAATTTACTTCCACTAAAAAGGCACACTACACCGAGGGTTGGGTCGAATTCAAAGACAAGAAAATTGCCCGCAGTGTCGCGGAGATGCTAAACGCTCAACCTATTGGCGGTAAAAAGGGAACGCGATGGCGCGATGACATCTGGACCATGAAATATCTACCAAAATTCAAATGGTATATGTTGACCGAACAAGTTGGTGCGTACTTAAGTTTATTCAGTGTGCCGAAATATTGATTTCTTTATAGCACACGAAGCGGCGGTACATACTGCTAAATTACGCGTGGAGCTCTCCCAGTCCAAGTCGGAACAACAACAATATTTGAAGAATGTAGAATTGGCTCGAGTTCTGGACAAGCGGGCCGCCAAGAAAAAGGAGAAAGGAGAAGAGTTTGAGTTGAAGCCCAACAACCAAGCTCCTAAAAAGCGGCCTCTGGAGGGTGAGAGCGCAGAGTCGCGTAAAAAGCAGAAAGGGACTTCAGAAACGATAGATAGCGTATTGAAAAGTATATTTTAATGGACACGCACGGGCCCAACGTGGTGGAATGTTGGGCAAATCAGATTTTAATGATATATTCATTACTCGTAAATATAATCAGGAAGAGGTATCAAAATTACGCTCTCCTCAACACTATCGCCCATACTTCTCCAACAGGGGCCGCACAGGACACATGGACTTTCCCCTAATCGCACATCTCCCACAATGGACCAAATAGCTGGAACCTTGCCGCACCCACGGCATAGATCCAATAGTGGTGGAGTGATTTGCAATGTCAGTGGATAGCCCGAGCGAGGATCCGTTGGGTGAATAACTCTAAAATAGGAACTAAGCCTTTCGCCCAGTAATTCACAAGAAAATTTCTCACCGAATTTGATCAATGATGATGAAGTGTTCACAGCCTCCCCGATGAACTAACCAATATGGTTCGTCGAGCCGAAGAGATAATGAGGACAGAGAAGTGTCCTTTAAAGAAGTAGCTGCTTGTTTCACCTCGTTCGAACCGTTCTGGGTCTTTCTACCTGCCAGGTGTCCGAGGAGTTTCCTGAAGACTGAGTCAATCGATGCAGAAGGACAAAAAGAAAAAATCAGTCTTACTCAGAGTAGTTATGACCCTCTATGCCACTCCCATAGGCAAAACCTTCTATGCAGATTACGCAGCTCAATCGGTCGCCTAGATCCCCTGCTCCCTGAGGCAAATTGTTTGATGTGCAGGGGATTGCCCCATAGACATCTTGCAAGCTTTGAGAGGACAAAAATGCATGCTGGGACGAGCGATTTACATAGCTTGGTCCCCAAGGAACTCTGGTGTATGTAGATATTGTAATGATTGCATCGTTAACCCCGGGTTCCAGGCTCGAGCCTTTTCTTGCTTTCTGGACAAAAAATAAAATAAATACCACAGAGATAGGAATAGAAATTGCCGCACCATACCACTGCATCAAGTAGATTACTGTCCGAGTTTTTGGGTGTACGCATAAACAAAATGGCGTTCGTGTCCAATCTAGCGAGAATAAGATCGACGTTAATAATAAAGGGTGCTCATACGAAAGGACAGGCAGTACTTGAAACTCTTCAGAGGGACGGCATCCAGCCGCTTTTGCAAATTTGTCACGTCGGATTTGAGGGTATCGGGATCAGGAAGATGTGAGGGCCTTCGCCCAGATTTTGATGCTTTGGGGTTGACTGATGCGTGCAAGGCAGAGACGATGTGATCATGGTCCTTAATAAGGTGAGCAGCTAGAGTTGGATTAGACCAGACACTGTTCAAGGTATTATATATATCTGCAACACTGCAACAATGTGAGGAAGAAATCACTTTCGAAAGAAGGCAGCAAATACCTGCACTCGTCCTCTACATCCGCCGAGAATACCCCCTCATCGCCTGGGACGACCTCACTCGACGTGTCCAAAAATGTTTGGATGTCGATTCTCTCTGAAGGCGGCCCAAATAGCGACTCGATGGTGTAGGACTGACCAGGATTCATGTCCACTCTTGCCTGTTCGGCGTTCGCGCTGTCGCTTGCCGCCAACGCTTAAAAGGTGACCCCGAAATATCACGTGATGGTTCGCACTTTTATATTAAGGACCGCCGGCAGCGGGGGGCTCGCTGCGCCTTCATCCTAGCTGGTGGACTACGTTTTGAACATTCAAAAAAGGATAGAATAAGTAGAGATTCAGGAGACGGAGAATGCAAGCACACTTGTAGAACACACTGCTCCGGCTTGCTCCGGTTTGTTCCGGTGACAAAGAACTTGTCCAAAAACGAGTTTAATGGTGCGGAGACCTAATTTTTTTTTGCAGAAATACATAAAGACCCATCTGTTCTATCTATTTGTACAATGTGGGAGGTATTGAGCCAGAACTAACAGAAGAAGAGGGGATATATCGTCGAGGCCCCCCTGTTTTTCAGTTTGCATCGGAAAATTTGGCTTTGTTTGTCCCACCTTTCAGCCCTTAATGAATGATTGCTCGCTTCGCTCGCAATAATAACGCTCGAAAATAGATATTAAGAGTGTCGCGCAAGGGCTCTGGTCCTCTCCATGTTGTCTACTGCTACGCGCGTTGGAATTCCTGTCGCTCGTCGGCGTCTGCTCTCCCCCAAGATCCGTGCTCTTTCCACCTCTCCGCAATTCGTTAGGACCAGTGTTCCGGCAACCCGGTCGTTCCCTCCTTCCTTTTCCGGGTCATCTTCAGCTTCAGTTCGCCCAATGTCGTCCACCCACGGAGAGTCCACCCTTCGCCCAGAGCCCGACAAGGTTCTGCAAGATATAGCGGACTATGTTCACAACTACGAGGTTAACTCGGATCTTGCATTCGAGACCGCCAGACTATGCCTCATCGACACCATTGGCTGTGGACTCGAAGCTCTGAGGTTCCCGGAGTGCACCAACCTTCTTGGTCCCGTTGTTGAAGGAACCGTCGTTCCAAATGGTATGCACCCTTGATTACGCGTGGGATATAGTACGTGTCTTATTTTCATCCCTAGGAACTCGGGTACCTGGTACCAACTTTCAGCTTGATCCCATCCGAGGAGCTTTCAACATCGGAGCTACTATTCGATGGCTTGACTTCAATGATTGTTTTTTGGCTGCCGAATGTAGGTGTGCTCTGATTCAACTAATCGATCGCCCCTAATATTGCTATTCTTAGGGGGGCATCCTTCGGACAACCTTGGGGCCATTTTGGCTGTTGCAGATCATCTGGCACGTCAAGGACAGCCTTTGTCTGTCCGTGACATCCTTGAGGCAATGATCAAGGCCCATGAAATTCAAGGCGGTCTTGCCCTCCTCAACTCTTTCAACAGAGTCGGCCTGGACCACGTCGTTCTCGTCAAGGTTGCTTCTACTGCCGTAGTATCCAAACTCCTCGGCTTGAACCGCGACCAGACTGTGGATGCTGTGTCCCAAGCTTGGGTTGATGGGCAATCTTTGCGCACCTACCGTCATGCCCCGAACACAGGTCCAAGAAAGGCCTGGGCTGCGGGTGATGCTTGCTCTCGCGCCGTCAACCTTGCCCTGATGGTCAAGAAGGGCGAAAAAGGCCTTCCTTCTGTTCTCACTGCCAAAAATTGGGGCTTCTACGATGTTCTATTCAAGGTCAGCTCGAGGCAGTTATTTCCCCAAAGCTTTTTCATGGATTACCTTTTTTTCTCCGTTCAAGGGCAAGCCATTCGAATTCCAGATCCCTTACGGCTCATACATCATGGAGAACGTCCTCTTCAAGATCTCCTTCCCTGCTGAGTTCCATGCTCAAACTGCCGTTGAGGCTGCTCACATTCTCCACAACAAGCTCAAAGCAATGGGCAAGTCCGCTGAGGACATCAAGAGCGTCAGAATTCGCACCCAAGAAGCCGCTATTCGGATTATTGACAAGCAAGGCCCGTTGGACAACTTCGCCGATCGCGAGTAAGCCCTGTTTCTACATTGTTCTGAGTAAAGCACTCTCTTCTAACCAACATATTAAAGCCATGCTATTAACTACATGGTTGCATATCCCTTGATCTTCGGCGAATTGACCTCTGAAAGCTAGTAAGTCCTGTCAGCTATGTTTTTCAAAATGACATTCATTGACAATATTCCTTCAGCACTGATGCTTCTGCTGCAGACCCAAGAATTGATGCCCTCCGTTCCAAGATTTACTGCGTCGAGGAGAAGCGTTTCAGTGTCGAGTACCACGACCCCGCCAAGCGATCCATCGGCAACGCCCTCCTCGTTGAGCTGAACGACGGAACCGTTCTTGATGAAGTTGAAATCGAATACCCCGTTGGCCACAAGAGGCGTCGGGCCGAAGGCACGCCTTTGTTGATCAACAAATTCAAGAGGCACATTTCCCACCACTACGACCAGGCTCACCAAAATGAGCATGTCATTTTTCTATCGTTGTGACCTCTCTGCTTATCATGCTTTTCGCAGGATCCTTGAGACAGTTTCAGATGCTGCTTCTCTGAATAAACTCCCTGTTGACAAGTTCACTGACCTGTTCGTCAAGGCTTAAATTTTTCGGTGTCGTGTAAACAGTAGAATGCCAATAAAAATGAAGATAGAACTTGGACAGAACTTCACTTAATTCAATGATATTGGCGATGCTTGAAAAAAATAAATTACTAAACGTTGCGAAGCTTTTAGTAGAACGAAGCGAAGGTTCGATTACATATGGTTGGCTGTAGGGTAATTGTTTTGCTGGATATATGCTTCTAGTTGATTAATGACCATTATCCGTGTCTAAGAGGAGGCCAGTTGGGTAGGTGCCGATGTATAACCACTCGGTTTTCTCTTCCTTGGTTTCGCCTTCTTGCTCGCTACCGGATCAGCCTTTTTGTCTGTCAGGTTGGTAGCACTCTTTTTGTTTTCTTTGCCATGGACATCTTCGATCTCGTCCATTTTCTGCTTGCTGGGACATATAGGTAACGGGGCAATGTCACGATACTCAGCTGAACCGTCGGCCAACGCTGTGCGTCCCTGCGAAAACCTGAACTGAACACCTTCTCCCGAATCCATGCCGAGGCCAGATAGCTTTCTAGGAACCGAGGTTTGATTGATTGAACATTGCGATTGTAAGGGCTCTGCTGCAAGGTGCTTCAAAGATGAACTCAGTAGGTTTTTTCGCAATGAAGGCAGTAAGCTCTCGTGATTGAAACCGGTATCTTCCTCTGCCACGGATGATAGGCGCCGCTGGATCAGCCTCGCAAGAGGTATCGAACGAGGCTGTTGATAAGAGAGATTCCTTCGGCGTTCCAGGGTAGGGTTGGTTTGCACCACCTCATAAGTACTTTCCAACTGGTTACTAAACTTTGTGGATACCTCAGGTTGGAGGATTGATCGAGTGAATTCCTTTAGGTTGGTGGAGAATCCTACGTCGATGGGGGAAAACGTGCGGACATGAGAGCCAAAATTCTGGGCAGACTTGTATCGTTCGTGCCCTTCGTCATCCTCTTGAGGATTTGATTGTATCGCAAACCCATTGCTCGAATAATCGTCCTGAAGATCCGGCGAGTGAACCATGGGAATACGATACATCAATGACTGGACTTCTTGCGTCAAGGTTGGCTCTTTGAGATTAATAGCCGAATGTTGAGGAGTGAAAACAGGGGACCAGCGTGGAGACGAAGTACTAGGCGGAGTTATTAAATCATTGTTTTGCTGGTATTGTTGAGTGACACTGGCATAGTTAGTTGGATTCCTGATCTGTGAGTATGCATCCGATGCATGCCCATCACTACTGCGCATGTAAACGCCCAAAGAGTGGGTCTGGTTATCGTTGGAATTGGCAGGCACGAATACTGGAGCGGATTTGTTTAGATTAATGCTGCTACGCCGCCCTTTAAATCCGAGCGTCTCTGGTTGGGTATTCGTGTCTGAGACTGGAATATTGCGCCATTCACGACCCAAGATACGAGGATCTCGTGAAAAGTTGTCCAGGTTGATGGAAGAAGAGACATTGTTATCAAAAGTCCTGCGACCATCAAGCGTGCCAACGATGTGGCGATCAACGCCGTCAAGTTGGCCAGGTTTTTCAGAGAGCAGGGACGATAGGTGTGAGCAAGTACCAAGCAAAGCCCGCCGATTGAAAATATCTTGAAGTTCCATAGGCCCGAGGAACGAAGAAGGTTTCGACAAGTCTATCACTTCGTCCCTATAGTGAAGAGACGAGGAATGGATTCCATGACGCTGTTCTTGATAATCTCTTTGCGAATTAACAACAGACAATGTATTGCGGGAAGCGCCCGATTTAGGTATGTGGTTGGTAGTTGGGCGAATGGCTCGCGGATGACCTTGGACATCGTCGACACCAAGTCCCCATATTTTATGCGAGAGATCGTCGCCTTCAATGACTGTGCCTTCGGCACCCCTTCACAGCGGCCCATTAGAGTTACATTGGACAGGCATAAAAATAGAGCCGTACGATGGACACCGAGCGTATGGCAGGGATAAAGGACCATGCAGTGCGGGAATAGGGCGCGGAGGAGAGCTGGACCAAGTAATCCAACCTCAAGGGTCGCGTAAGGAGGTGAAAAGGTAGATAATTGTGTAAGGCTCACCGTGTTCATCAATTTGTTGACGTCGAAGAAAAGAATCAGAAACCTTGGATTCCTCGTTCCCAATAATCAAAATCGAGTCAGGGGATGAAGGAGGGGTTGGTGTTCGAGGCATGTCAGATGGATAAGGCCGTTCTCGTTTCCGCCGATGAACTTGAGCCGGGGTGGAAATTTTTGAAGAGTAACAGCCAGGATCTGGTGAAACCAGACTCTCCGCCGGAGTCTTCGATGCGTTGGAGTCAAGTTTATTGCGGTGCTCGGGCATGGAGACGACTCTGGTTCTTGTTTCAACGATAGCATTCACGCCGGAGAGAGACGCGGAGTCGGGGAGAGACACAACCCGTTTTTCAGAGGATGCGGGAATTTGACCAGAGGGACGATTGTAAGTAATCGCGGGGTATTTATCCTGGCGCGAAGGTTGAATATATGCGCTTTCAAGTGAAAATTGTGGCATATCAAGACGAAGAGCTGCACCAGAGATAGCCGCCTCGCTGGCGCTGACGCACTCCAAATGCTGAGAGAACAAACTATTGCAGTTAGACGTAGTTAAACCGCTAGAATCGGTTTGGACAGCCTGATCCACATAGCTCTTTGCGGGACGTTTGATTGACATAGTTTCACAGAAGCGGTAAAGGGCAAAGAGTAGATACAATGCGAGAGTGCGACGAAGAATATTCCCAGAGCTCGAAAGGCAGATCGAGATGGACGAAGGAACGAAGGAGGCTTAGTCAGATAAGTGGCCAGGTGTGGCGATGTGACTACTGATTGAAACCCAACAATTTATAATTCTTATCTAGCAATTCAGGTCTTGCCGAAGAAACTAGACAGCTTCGCCATTCCCGTGGTATTGGCCCTTTTCAGTTTTTCTACACCCTGGGAGGGTTTACCTGCTTTTCTCTTTTTGTCAGCTGTGGTCGACTTGCCTTCTGCCTTCGCCTTCGTTTTGGGTGCAGCGGCAAGGGTCGAAATGGCCCGTTCCTTGTTTGCATCGATGTGAATTTGAAGTTTTGAAAAGCTGGGTATGATAGGCAGTAAGATTTGACGCGTTAAAAACGACATTGGAGACTCACTCGTAAGAATTTAACAGTATGTCGCGGATGTCTGACGGGAGATACTGTGCCACAAGGTCACAACAGGCACGCGTGCGGGCAACTTTGAAAATTATTGGCCAAATTATAACAAACGGAAAGACAGGCGGAGCGTACGGTTCAAGAGTTCTTCTTTCCCATCCTCCATGAGGCCTTCTTTGGCTAGGTTCCTGGTCATAGTTTGTGATTCATCGAAAGCCGAGCATTTTTGAAGATGGGCCACTTTGGTGCGCAGATAGTCAATGAATTTTCTCTGCGAATATCGGTAAACCGTGATTTCAGATGAGATTTCTGTCAAATTTTCAGCGACATTAGAGGGGCATAGGTTTCATTGCAAACCTTTCGTATCACATAAACGCGTGAGTGCCTCCGTTGTGCATGACAAAGAAAAAAATTCGATGATATCTTGCATCTGTAGTGGATTGTTGTCTACTTCAGAGGAACTTGAGATATGTTTAGCCGCCTCGCCTATCAGATCATCGGCTGTTCTGAATTGAGATGTGGATCCATTGACCTTTGGTGACAAAATTGAGTAGGTGGAAAACCAATTGTTTGCAATGCATACCGGCTGTGTCGCCTGCAGGATGCGGATGAGAAGGAACGCTGGATCCATTGGTGTCATCGTTAACAACTTTCCATCTTCTCTGCACAATTAGTTCCGTTGGGAAGGTCAGGGCAGGAGGATTTGATTTACCAGCTATGCATTCTTCCCCAACTATCCATGATCTCTCCTCTGGAGGGCAGATCGCTTGTATTTCCAATAACGTGTTGGATTGGTTGAGTGTTGAGGGTAACTTTTCCAGTGGAAGAAACAAGCAAGGAAACCCTGGTAAAGGACCACGGTAAGCGCATTTCAAGCTTTACCTTTGGGTCAACCACCAACCAGTTCGAGGATGCGGCAGTCGAAGAAGGTTCAACGCGACCTTGCTTTCTTGAGACACTGAACCATTAATGGACATGGTCAAAAAATCGATAATATCTAACAAGAATATCAGAATTAAACGCGCTTGGAAGAGTAAAGTTTCTACCTGTCGGCAATAGAGAAAAATGCGAAGCCATCTTAGGATTCTTAGTTGTATGGTGATAGAAGTCAGAAGAGAGTCGACGCGTTGTTGACAACTATTTGGTGACCGCGATTTGCGTTTAAAGTCCACTGCTGTGCATTGTACAACTACTAGTATGAGATTGAATTCTAAGTACTATGATGTCTGAATGTTGTCTTTGAATATTTTTTTCTTGTTATTCAAGTCAGGCGGGAATTGGCAGCTTTTGACTTCAACTTAAATACTTGAACAGAAATTCCAGGACGTTATGGGCTGACAATAAGCAGCATCAGAGGTCATCAGAAATGTCAATCCCGGGCCCCGGCGTCACTGATATCAAGCTCATCGGATTCATCGTCTGTGCCGTCGCCGTGCTCTGCCTCATCAATGTCAACGAGATCCCCATCATCATTTCCATGGTCATTCTTCCTTTGCTGACTTTTCCAAATACCGACCAAAGTTGATGGGGTGTTGGCTAACTCAACGGTTTTATCCTCTCGGCTTCTGATGAACCGAGGAAACCGGAGGCTAAGCCCCCGACCATGTAAGACTTTTTCTCGGGCGGCTGACGAGACAGGGCTTTCGGTTATACTTCATGTATGTCAGTAAGAGGGTTCTCAAATTTTAACGGGACTTACTCTGCACCACGAATCTCCCAAACTTCGTTAGGTTTGAAGTACACATCGGGTTTAAAGCCTGTTGAGTGTTTATTTTGTCTACCCAAAGTCTCGAGTCCCTGAAAAAGCTTTACCTCCGAAATCGCATTCCCAAATTGGCGCCTTCGAGCAAAGATCAGATTCTAGGGAATATCGTTCCTGCATCAACTAAAGGTGCAGAATTGACATGTTGCTGTCGAAAGTGGGAAAGGCGTTGGATTCTGCTCACAGTATAGAAGGCATCCGTAAAGCCTGCACGAGATCCAGAGATAATTTCAAATGTTTTTCTTTATCAATGCATGTCACTTACCTGACATGCATTTACAAACAGCTACTGGACATCCAGTTTCAGGATCCCACAGAGCCAAAAGAACAGGACTCCACCACCGGGCCTTGCGGCCATTGCCATGCCATCCTCCGATAGGAATAAGATCGAGAGAATCACTCATGCCATCGAGGTAGTCTTTCTTCAACTTTAGCCATCCAGAAGTCCTGATATCGGGTTCGTATGTAGCAGGTAAGGATTTCGTCCTCTTCTCCTTCACTGCGGTACTTCCCTCCGTTTTTTTTTTGTGGTCCATCAACTTGATGAAGTTATATTGCAGCAGAATTTACGAAGGAAAGAACATTGGACATACTTTAATCATTAAACCTTCGCATCCATTTTCGACGGCCCTTAACATAAACTCCTCAATGGCTGTTCTGCCCTCGCCACTTTCACAGCTCTCGACAAAGTTGAAATGTGCCATGACGGTCTGCGCATCCTGTATTCCTCGGGGGAAGAAATTCGTCCTGAGAAGACTCCTTCGGTTGATAAATGCTTGGTCGAGAAGAGACTAGTAATATAAGGCTAGAAAGTGAGAATTGACGGAAGCGTAATGAATGACATCCTCACTTCCTCGTTCAAGTACATGAGATCGAAAGCGTAGACACAGACAGAAATACGGATATCCTTCACGTCAACATCCTTTCGAGCACGGCCAGATAGTTCCTGGAAGGATTTTAATGCCCCAGAAGCAGGATCGATTGCAACAATCTCCGCATCCATAATGAAGGATCTTAGAGATGTCGAGGAGGCAAACATGGCATTAACTAAGTTAACCACATCTGGGTACTAACACGGGGGAGTTAAACGATATCTAGACACGATCTAGCGGACAAAAACTCGCCTTTGATGTCATATCTTCGAGATGTCGCGAAAATACCCTTACATTTGTTTGTCTCCCAGGCTGATGGATGGCATGAATCTGCGCTCTCTGACCATCATACTTGAATTCCGCTGAAAACGGCAGTTCTCCGAGTCTATGATATATTTCACTCAGAGATCGAGTTGGTGATCCAAGCATAGGAAGTAGTGGTATCCCTGAGATTCAAATTACATCAATACCCAATGTACGGGCAGCACAGAGGGCCCAACGCACCAACTGTCAATGGAACACGTTCAGCCAAAGAGTCGAAGCCGTTTTCGAGCAGAGCTGGAATGATTTGATCATAGCTGGGGTGCTTAACGTATACTTGCTTGATCAAGCCTTCCGACTGTTTGTAAATCGAGGACAACTTCTCGCTGTTCGGATCGAGGTGTTTCCTCTTGGCCGGAGAAGTTCGACGAAGTTCTGCGAGTAAACTAGACGGCACGTACAGCGCAACCGAGTCATTGGGAATGACAGGTGGCGTAAGTGCGATTGCCCTCGCTAACCCAGTGAGGATCGATGTCCTGACGGCACCTACACGAAGGTTCTGACACAAGGTTCGGGTGAGAAAACGAACCTCCTCTCCTGAAGCGGCTAACAAAAGCTTTTCAACAATCTTTTGCTTCTCTTTTGCAGCACCCTGGCCTTTGCAGCGAGCAATTTTGAGCAATGACTCAAAAACGTAAGAGATAGAAAGCGGAGCATGGGGAATGAGGGTCCGCACGTTCGATTTGGCAGCGAAAGCGACGTCACCGGGATCACCTGTGGTGTTGTATAGTCGTTTAAGTGCAGCCGCAGAGAGCCCAGAAATCTGCTGGATAGAGCGTGAAATAACCGAAGAACCGAGGCCGAGCTCGATTGCGATGAATTGAGGACCCAGGGAATTTGACAAAAGGTAGATGGCTGGTAAGAGAGAAGAAGAATATTTCGCAACTATCGTTCGAATTACATTCGTCAGAATGTTTATAATCGCAACGCGAGAACGAGTGTTTGATAAGGACGCCAGTGCATGAGCCAGAAGAGAATAGGGCGCCTGTGTAGAATGCGAAGGCTGTGAATCAGGATCATAGAAAATGGGGTCTATGTCGAGGGGTTGATATTCGCAGGGAATTTGAACGGATCCCATCAGGGATTTATCTGTGGTAGAGAGGCGAAATTCCAGGTTTTTCCACTCACCAACTGGGGGTGATTTCGGTTCAATTATTGAGGGTCCGGGAAGACTGTCGGCTTCCTCGAAGTCGAGAAAATCAACATCAATTATTTCTGGAGGCGGGACGTCTTTGGAGTTAATTTTATACGAACTGCCTGGCAAAGACAAACTCTCCAAATTGCCATGACCGTGACTTGTGCTGGGGGATTTAAAAAAATGGTCAATCTGGGATTGGCCTGTCAATGGTTGCATTTTGGCTCGCTTGGTTTTACTCGGTGAGGGCTTCTGGGAGGCAGCGCGCTTTGACATTGCGTGCCAAGTTGGAAGAGCACCGCAAGAATACCTTAACCTTCTGGATTTACTGAACAAGCCCGACCAAACACTGACCATAACCGTACATTTCAATTACTTATTACTTATTCTCGACCATGGCATCTTCATCAGGTACGTTTTACTATCCCTTAAATACTTTCCACCACTAATTTATGATAGCTGTCGGAAAGCTATCTAGGGAAGAGTTTCGACGGCAGAAGGATCTTGAAGCCGCCCGGAAAGCTGGTACTGCCCCAGCTGCCCTGGATGAAGAGGGTCGACCTATTAATCCTCACATTCCTCGCAAGTTCACTCCGTTATGGTCCTTGAACCTGAAAACTAAATTTTATTTATCTAGAATATATCTCGCAAGCTCCATGGTATCTTGACACTGGTGCGCCTTCTTTAAACCATCAAAGGAGACCGGATGACGACAACTCTGGCAACAAACTCGATACCTGGTATGACAGGGGAGCAAAGGCTGGACCTGCAGCTAAGAAGTATCGTAAAGGGGCATGCGAGAACTGTGGTGCAATCACACACAAGAAGCAGGACTGTCTGGAGCGGCCACGCAAAAAAGGAGCGAAGTTCACCAACAAGAACATTCAAGCGGACGATGTTATCCAGGAGGTTGCGGCCGGTTATGATGCGAAAAGGGATCGTTGGAATGGTTACGATGTTGCGGAGCACAAACGAGTTTACGACGAGTATGCGGCGATTGAAACAGCGAGGCAAAAGCTGCGGGAGGAAGAAATCGACAACCAAACGACGACCGACCTGGCAGCAGTGCGAAAAGTCGCGAAGGCAGGGAAAGCAGAGACGAAAACTGATGCAGACTTTGGTTCGAGTGAAGATGAAGACGCCGATGAAGACAAATACGCTGATGCTGCTGACGCAGTTGGACAAAAATTGGATGCCAAAACCCGAATAACAGTCCGGAACCTCCGTATCCGGGAGGATACCGCGAAGTACTTGATCAATCTTGATCCAGAGAGTGCTTATTATGATCCCAAGACTCGTTCAATGCGTGACGCACCCCTCAAAAATGTTGCACCTGAAGATGTGAGTGCGGATACCTTCAATTTCATTTTGAAGCTAACTCTCGCTGTAGGCCAAATTTGCCGGTGATAATTTCTTCCGGTATTCTGGTGAGGCGCCTGAGGTGCAGGACCTCCAGTTGTTCGCCTGGCAAGCTGCCGCGCGCGGTAACGACGTCCATCTCAACGCCAATCCAACGCAAGGCGAACTGTTACATTATGAGTTCAAACAGAAGAAGGAAGAGCTCAAGGATACAACCAAAACCAGTATCCTCGCAAAATATGGTGGAGCCAAGTATCTGGATTCCGCCCCCAAGGAACTGCGTCAAGGGCAAACTGAAAATTATGTTGAATATTCACGGACGGGTCAAGTCATCAAGGGCCGCGAAAAGGCTAAGGCTCGATCAAAGTATCCCGAAGATAGTAAGTGATTTAATACGGCGTTTTCAAACAGTTCTGAACATTTTCTCTAGCTTACGTGAATAACCACACTGCTGTGTGGGGATCTTGGTACGATACATCAACAGGGTCTTGGGGATATGCCTGTTGCCATTCTATCCTCCATCTTTCGTATTGTGCTGGTGAAGCTGGAATTGAAGCCACTCAGGCATCAAGCGCCCAACATCTGCTTGCTTCCTCGTCTACCGTAGGAGAATACAAGAGGGAGGAAACGGAGGAAACACAACCAGAAAAAGTACTCGAAAAGGTCGAACAGAACTATTCTAAGAAGAGAATAGGCGAGGGCGACGTTAAGCTGGACCGGGATCGATTAGCACAGGCAGTGCTTGAGGAAAGGAAGCGGAAAGCCAGGGGTGGAAAGGACGACGATGACAGATCAAGCAAGAAGCAGAAGAGTGCCCTTGAAAGCGGAAGCCACGAAGTCACTGAGGAAGAACTTGGTATGGGTCCCTCTGCTCTCCCTAGCCAACATCACTGACATTTTGTTTCAGAGGCATACCGGATGTCTCGACGTATGACAGAGGATCCAATGGCAAACTATGTCGATACGGACCTTTGAAACTTTTTATCCCATTGTATATTATTTTATGGTTCCAATAATTTTTCCCCCTTGGCCCAGTCGCATCAGATGCGCCCGAGTTCCAATCAAAACAGCCATCCTCTACATCCTAATGCACCGCGTGGTGGCCATCAGTTCGGGGTCGTCCAGCGCATGCAAGACGCCCGCATCATGTTTTACTAGTATGAACAATTTGAGTCTCGTGAATTTTTTGACAAAGGCAACGCAACACAACCAAGGTCTGCTGCTCTTGGTCCTCGGGAAAGGCAAACGAAGCACTTGTTCATCTCTGTGTTATTTCAACGTGATACTTGCAAGAATCGGGAGATTATCTTACTACCCTGATGAAGTTGCCATCTCGTTTGCTGTGTACAGTCGGTGTGCGAAGTAGAGATTGGACCCTTCTCTATCTCCATGGGGAAATTATCCATACCCTGTGCGTTAAGTTTGGCAAAGACGCCGGAGCGCTGAATTCCCTCCTCCTTGTCTGCGACTGTATCAGTGTAGCTGGCACGTATACACAGAATCAATCCCATGACAGAACAAACTCAACCACAGCCTTTCAAGATCGAGGTCAGCTCGGAAACCCTTGAATGGATCACGAAGCGCGTTCAAGACGCCCGCATCATACCTGATGTGCAACACCCACAAGGCAAGGAGTGGGCAGACGGTGTCCCCAGTGCTACCATCAACGAACTGGTAGATTACTGGAAGGCTGAGTTCGACTGGAGAAAGGTGGAAGCCAGGCTGAATTCCACCTACCAGATGTTCACGATGGCCATTGCAGAGGGTGACGAAGTCATCAACCTCCACTTCGTCCACCATCAGAGCAAAAGGCCAGGTGCAATACCCCTGCTTTTTTCTCATGGATGGCCAGGAAATTTTACCGAGGTACGGACAATACTTTAATCATTGTTAAACGAGAGGGTTTACTGGACATTGCATCGAAGGTCGAAAATCTGCTGAGTTTGACGGCTCCTGAGGACCCAACCCAGCAGGCCTTCCATATCGTCGCCCCCACCCTTCCAGGTTTTGTGTTTTCATCATCTCCGAAGGTCGGTTATTCGAAAGCACTGAAGGCAGTTGGTTGCTGATTTCAGGAAATTAGGCAACAGGGTTCGGCATCCCGCAAATAGGCTCAGTATACCACCAACTCATGCAGAAGCTTGGCTACAAGCAGTATATCGCACAAGGAGGAGACTGGGGATCCATGGTTTCACGCGCTATAGCGCTGGCTTACCCGGAATCTTGCCTTGCAGTCCATATTAACATGGTCTTGGGCCTTCCCCCATCTCCTGTCAAAAATCCTATCACCCTCCTCTGGCTTGTCCTTCGCTGGTTCACACCTGACCAGAAAAAAAGGCTGGGAAGAATGCTGTGGTGGAATAAAGAAGAATCGGGTTATTCAAGGATCCACGGAACAAAACCACAAACCATATCATACGGGCTTCTGGATTCACCCGTTGGGATGCTGGCTTGGATTCGGGAGAAGCTTGAAGTTCTCACCCAGCCCGGGTATTTATGGGACAAGGAGAGGGTCATCACTTGGACAATATTTTATCTTCTCTCGGAAAGTTCATGGCATGCTAGGATATATAAAGAGGCCATCCCTGCGATTCGCACACAGGTTCTCAACAAGCCCATCTCTGAAAAGGTCGCCTTTGGAGCCAGTTGCTTCCCTTACGACATTGGGTACGTTCCAGTGTGGTGGGCGAAGGCAACAGTGGCAAAAAATATAGTCTTCTGGAAAGAACATGAAAAAGGTGGACATTTCCCCTCGGTGGAGTGCGCAGATGTTTTGAAGGAAGATATTTGGAATTTTGTTGGGAGTCTTCCAGCTGAGACACAGACACTCCTCAAGACTGCAGGGGCCCAAGTTTTGGATATGTAACATAGCACAATAAACTTTCTTTGAATCAACCGACAACCTCGGACACGTGTTGACTTTTTTTGATCAGTTTGTTGACCACGATGATGATTGACTTGATGTGCAACGCGGTCGAAAATCCTTTTCTATGAACAAGCCATCACTATAATGCCTATCGCGACAGCCCCCGCTCTCCTCGTCGGACTTGGAGCTCGCATTGCTCTGGATTTCTTTAGCCGCACCGATGGCCCTTTTGTGAAGGATTTTATTCTTCTTGGTGCCTGGCAAGGCGTTGCACTCCACTACGCTACGAGAACTTCCAAAACCTCAGGATTTGGCATCATTGTCGCCTTCGCAATTACAGCAAAGCTCTTCATTGAGTTTAACTTTGCCTCAGACGGCGTCAAGTGCATTTCAACTATCCTGGGTGTAGCCCTAGGCGCCCTTTTCACGGATTTTATTTCTCAATACTTCGACAAGCCACCCCCGGTCACAGACTTACGACGCAAAAGGCCCAAGGTGACGACGAAGCACAACCGAAAGCCCGAGAAAACTGTTCAATTCCGCCCAAGCGTCCAAGGAGGAAGCGTCGAAACCCTCGCAGATATCACGGATGTCACTGACTTGGGTACTTTAGCCACGACATCTCACCTGTTCTCCGACATAACCTCTGTCGACTCAAATTCCGACAAAAATGGTCCAGTTTCCTCCATGTCGGCACTGGACCGCGAAATCCATGTCCTACGAACCCGCGCCTCCCTCGCAGACAGTGAACGTCGACGCTTCAAGGAAGAGAGGAAATGGGCCATTTCTCAAGGAAATATGGCGAGAGCTTCACAGATGAAATGGGAGGTTAAGCGCTATACTGCGTTGATGGAAACGTTCACCCGTGAGGCGGATACGAAGGCGGCGGAAGGTGCGCTGAATTTTTTCCCTCAAGCATTACAAATATATAATGGTGCATTTCCACAGCTGTGAATTCGAGTCCAAATGGAAATCGCGGCGTTACTGAGGATAAGAAGTCTCCACCATCTGGAACAAAGGACAAGATGACAAGGTCATCGCGGGATGTTCCTTCCAATGGTCGGGTTACTCAAAAGCCTGCACATCATAAACGCTCATCAAATGCAAAACTCCCTTCCCGGGATGCCAATGGGTGAAATATTGGCTCCATTAATGAACTGGATCCCTTCACCTTTCAAACGCACGAGAAACTACAGCTCTGCACAGTAAGACCAGCAACCACCAACGGTTTGCATACACGGGATGGCCAGGCCAGGCAGATTTTGCCTTGTTGATTTTCTTAACAGTTCCACTTACTGTACATATACCCATCTGCGACAGGTAGAATCGCAATTGACTTCAAGGATTCAATTAGAATCGCAAAACTTGGGACCCGAATATAATAATACAAATCTGTGTGATTAAAGCGAATGTAACAGAGAATACAACTTTCAGCGTATGTAGGGGATCAAGCAAGAAGGGTAAAAGGATAGCAAACGAGGAGAGGAATGGCGAATAAAAAGGACAAAGAGAGATAGATGTAATGGAGCAGGGTTACCGATATGATTTGCCGTTGGTCCTAACAGAAGCTGTAGTTGGAGCGGAGGATGAGCCATTGCTTTTGACACCAACGCTCAGTCGTGGTTTTTTGGATGCATTGTTGTCCGTTTGGGTCCTGGGTGCAGCTTCCTTCATGACCATCTTCGCATGGATTTCCTCCAGCTTGCTAGCCTTGACTTTCTTGGGCCAAAAGAGAGTAACAAATCTAGTTGGAAAAAAGGGGGTTAAGAATTGTAAGAGAAAATAAGTATGTTTGGACACTCACGTCCACAAGTGCCTTCGCCAACGGTCCCTGTCCTCTCCATTGGCCTCCTTCGCATTCAAGACCGTCTCTATACGTCGACCGATCGCAGCCAGCGAGTCTTTTAAAATGGCAACCTTGTCATCTCGAGGCATTTCTTCGCCGGACAGCTTCAACTGTTTCTGTGTGCACCCTCTGAGTAAGGGAAGGCTCTAGACAAGCTTAAGCATACCAGTTGCTTTTTAACGGGTCGCAATTCCTCCTTTGTAGAAGCTTCATCCATAGATGGACTGATGGGGAAAATGTCAGACAGCAGGCAAGTTACAGAAGCATATTTGGCACTTACCACTCGTCGGAGGATTCGGAATCTGTAAACGTGGGAGTCGGTCGGCGTTTGCGTTTCTTGGAGCTGCTGTCGTCAATGGACGCCATGGCCTCGCTTTCGGCTCGACGCTTCATACTGCTACTGTGCGAAGATGTTGACGCCATTGCTGTGGGGGGCGGAGACGCCGAAACCTTCAGCTGACCCTTATGGCGCAACGAACTCTCATACGAACGTAGCTTCTCGTCATGCTCGCGCAAAATGCTCAGCAAAAAGTCCCCTCGGCGGACAAGGTGAATGGCGTTGGGTATAGGCCGACTTGCGGCGTCCTCGCCCTTCTTGCCCTCTTCCAGGAAAAACTTGCCGTCGAGACCCAGCTTGGGGTCTTTCGCCATAGCTTCCCAATTTCCAAAACCGTATATGAATGCCCCAACCAGAAGCATCGAATCGTCTTGTGGGCCCCATCGCCCTGACCAATTGAGGGTGGGTCGGATGTTGTCGATGGGAATGCTCCATTTGTATGGGTCGTCGAGTTCGTAGAGGATGTTGTAGAGGATTCTCAAGTCGCGATGTCGGGAGAGGACGGTTTCGGCATTGATATTGCCCACACCACGGCAAGTGACAAGAACTGCCTTGCTCTTCTGAGCGTTAGTTAGTGTTTCACCTGATGAAATCCGGAGGCGCTTCTGCTCTTCGCTATCCTTGACGGCTTGCCCACAGATCTCAATGATCTCGTCGGCAACATCGTACATCATGCCCTTATTCTTGTCCTGGAGTTTGGCCTCTGCGACCTGAACATTGGATTAGCGTTCATCTGTAGAACTCCGAGAAGGATATAAGAACATACGATCACATCATACCGCTGTCGGATATCACCCCATCGTTGCAAGCTCCTGATGAGGACACGAACATCGCGCTCCTTCAACTCCATGGCCTTCTGACTTGCCGTTTTCCGCGCTGGTCCAGGTGCCTTGGGCTTCTTCGGCGCAGTAGCAGGTGTAGGTTGGTCGACGTCCATGCCTTCGTATGACACCTGGGCATGTGTTCGTTTACGAGATTCATTTGTGGCAGACTCGTCGGCCCGGCGTTCGTCCTCTTCCGTCTCAAATCTCTGGCGCTCCTCCATAGGGATAATGTCCTCCCAGCTCATGTCGTTCTTGACGTCACTTACGGCGGCGAACTGCGCCAAAAAATTCTCGCCACCCAGGGAGGCACCGACACCTTCTCCAGTTTGCGTTGTTTCATGGTCCTCAGCACGGTTCAGAATGTCATCAAGATCCATCTCATCAAGTTTCTTATTCTGTTGGCTGTCATCCTTATCGAACCTAAAGGCACATTATTAAGTCCGTTCAATGCATACACAAAAAAGGATCCTCACATCTTCTGAGCACCATACTTCAAAACGGCAGTCAACTCATCCTTGCTCAGGTTGTCGGGTTTATGGGGGTCTTTTGTCATAGAAGTGGCTTTGGAGCTGAGATGCGCCTGCGATGTATCCATCTGATTGATGACTAGGTAGATTACCATAGAGCTCAGCACAGGACGAGAGAAAATTAAAAGGGAGCAACACATACTGGCATATTCAAGCACCATCTTCTTCTTCGCACGCTCTAGAACATCCTCCTCCATCGTATCTTTGCTCACAAACCGATAAACATTCACATGCGACTTCTGGCCAATCCGATGAGCGCGGGCCATTGCTTGTAAGTCATTTTGAGGATTCCAATCGCTCTGCATCAAACGGTGATTAGCATACAACTCAAGTAACCTTACGCCATTGGACGACATCGGGTACATACATCAAAAATGATGACCGTATCCGCAGTCTCTAGATTGATCCCCAGGCCGCCAGCACGTGTGGAGAGCAGAAACGCGAAGTCCGGTGACCCAGGGGCATTGAAATGGGCAATTGATTTCTTGCGGGCCTCCGATGCGACCATGCCATCAAGCCGTTGATGAGGGTACCCTCTGAGTGCCATGTAGTCACTGAGAATGTCGAGCATGCGGACCATCTGGCTGAAGATAAGAACTCGGTGTCCATCAGCTCTGAGGCGAACAAGAAGTTTGTCGAGTAGCACAAGTTTGCCACTGTTCATCACGAGGCCCTTGAGTGTCTCATCCTTGGTCTCGGTTGGGAGTTCGGCGCCGTCAAAGAGATAAGGATGATTGGCAGCCTTCTTCAATTCCATCGCTTTTAATAAACGGGTTAATACAGCGAACAACGTGAAGGAGAAACAATGCGCTAACCGATATTGAGGAGGCTGATGTTGCTGTTGCCATTTGCACTTTTCACAAGTGCAGCGAAGTTCTAACATCGTTGAATGAGGGAAAGGTTGCATGCAGGGAGAAGCTGAACCGACCTTGGTCAAAATGTTCTTGTAAAAGTGGGTCTGCATTGCGGACATTTCCACTCTCAGGATACGCTCGCTTTTCGTAGGCAAAGAGGACAGAACATCTTTTTTCAATCTCCTGAGCATCAAAGATTCTAATTGGTTATGAAGCTCCTTGATTTTCGTTTCATGGTCGGCGTCGTTGAGATCGAATTCGTTTGTGAGAGCAACTAAAGAGAATATTGATCATTTGGCATGAAGAAAGGTGAAGAAGGGCACACTAACATTTTTCTGGCATGAGGAAATGCATCAAGGACAGCAACTCTGGATGGAGGGCTCACTTAATGTTCTTGTAAAATAAGTTCGAAAGTGGAACGCACCTTTCACGTTATTCTGGAGAGGAGTGCCAGTGATAAGTAGCTTTGAGGCAGCAGGGAAAGACCTCAATGCCTCGTACAACTGACTCTCCGAATTTTTCAAGCGATGTGCCTGGACCCGCGATCAACATGGAAGCCGAGATTAACGAATATGACTAACGCACCTCGTCGACAGCCAAAGCCTGCCATTTAATATCGCCCAACTCTTTGGCATCTCTGAGAGTCAATTCGTATGTGGTGAGCAAGACGTTCATCTTGAGCTTCTTGTTCGTGGAGCCGAACTCGTACTTCCGGATAACCTCTCGTGCAGGTGCTGTTCCAATGTAAGTGATGACGTTGATGTCGGGGGCCCATGCGGCAAATTGGGTCTGCCATGCAGTGATGGTGGAAAGCGGAACGATGACAAGGAAAGGACCATATTGCTGCATTTCGTGGAAGAGATAGGAAAGGAAGGCGACAGTCTGGACAGTCTTCAAAAAAGAAAGGGTTATTCATATAGGTCAGAAGGATTCACATAATAGCTACCTTTCCGAGGCCCATTTCATCGGCCAGAATGCCATTATCGCCATTGCTCCATAGATATGCCAGCCAGTTGAGACCCGTCAGCTGGAAATCCTTGAGTTCGCAACCAGTAGCTACGATATATTCAGGATCCTTGTACATCCTCTGGAATTGTGGACGACCGCCCTTGCTGTATGAAACACTCTTGTAAGGGAACTTGGCTTCTGCCTCTCTGATCCTGTAGGCAGCGATTTGCTCCTTGGCGATAGGGTTGACGTCCTTCTGAAGCTCCCAGGTGCAGTGTTCATAGTTGAGGCCCTGCCATTTGCAGAAATACTCCATGTCTCCATCTCGGGACTCTCGATGAGCCACAATACGCTCGACATTCCGGACGGTTTCAAGCTCTTCTTTTTCGCGTTCCTTGTCAAGGTGCAGGGCTTCGGCATCTTCTCGAGAGAGACCAGGTGCTTCCAGTCGAGACTTCCAGGTCTTGTAGGCTTTGATGTAATTATCGACCCGCTTGAGGCCTCGGAAACGCTTGAGGAATTCGTAGGTTTCGTCGGTATTGTGGAGATGAGAAAAGTTTTTCCATTTGATATGAAATCGCTGCCAAAAAGTATATTTGAAATTATGGATGGTGTGACACAAAGCTAGTGCTTACCACGTTTTCAAACCAGACATCTTCTGGGTCAGCCTCTCTTCCTTCTTCGCGACTATGACCAAGGACGGCTTCAATCTCATCCTCTTCCTGGTACTGGATGTTGGGATCAACGTAATAACTGTTGCTATCCTGGTCTTGATCTTCGAACTTTTCAAAGTCTTGGACGTCATCAACATAATTGGGGACCTTGGTGCCTCTGCTGGATACGCGGACTTCGTCGCCAGATAGTCGCGATTTCTTCTTCTTCTTGTGAGCACGGGCACCGTAGTCTGAGTCCGAGTCCGAAGAAGAAGCCTGCCGGACGGGAACTGAGAAGGAAGACGTTCGGCTATGGTGATGCACGGGCCAAGCGACAAGAGTAACGTACCCTTGGGTCTAATCGCGCTGGCGGAGGAGAGATGCTGTTTTTTCTTTTTCACAGATCTCTTTTTGGCGCCATATTCTTCGTCAGCATATGCACCATCGTCCTCGTCGGGGTCTTCTCCCTCATCGTGGTCGTCGTAGCCCTAGGAATATAATTAGATGCAAAAAAAATGAATGCAAGGGATGACATGCTGAATCTTCAGCGTCCTGAGCACAAGGTGAGCAGAGAGAAAGAAGGACGAGCAAAGGAACATACCGAGCCGTGAGGAGAATGGGAGCGAATGTGAGGAAGGGCATGACCATTGTGGTCTGGCTGAGAGTCATCGTCGATGGACTCGCCGTCGGCATCGATGTCGTGAGCCCTTGTGGGGTCATTGTCGGACTCGATGTTCATGTCGTCATCGCTGTCATAATTGAGACCGAGGGGAGGAGGGGAGGGAGGAGTGGAGGACATTGGGGGGGATGGTGATGGTGGGATTCAAGTGGTGTTGAAGAGGACCTGGGCGCCATCCATCGCCAACGGACAGATTTCACACGGCTGCAGCGTCGCTACAGGCATCGTGACGGCCAACGCCGGAAGGGCCTTCGTCACCGGCGCTCGTGACGGAGACTCCGATGGGATGTCACACGAAGCTTGGCCCTAGAACCGGCCATACATGTTATCGATGGACCGTTCCCATCTCTCCGTCGTCCTCGACCTGAACCCGGCCCAGTGGCACCTGGCTGCCGCCGATCCATCCGACCCGCTCACCCTCGCCGCCTTTCTCTCTCAGCTGCTCGCCTTCCTCAACGCCCACATCGCCCTCAAGCACGAGAACGACCTTGCCGTCTTTGCTGCTCTTCCCGGCAAAAGGTCCGCCCGCTTCCCCGTTCTCTCTCTCATCACTCATCATCTCGGCCCAGTCTCCTCCTTTACCCCGACCAAGACACACCCCTCATTTTATCAGACTCCAATGTATATCCCCCCTTCCAGCGGCTTGACTCGGCCGTTGTCGCCCACATCGCCGACGAACTCGACACTGACCATCCCTCCGATGACCCATTGGCCCTCGTCGGCGCCCTGACAAAAGCCCTTTGCTGTTCGTGACCTCGTCCATATTTGTCACACCCTATCTCATATCGTAGACATCAATCGGATTTCTCTCGGGGCCTCCACCGCCCCGGACGCTCAGCATGGCCTCACCGATCCTCGGATCCTCATCCTCTCGGTGTCACCAGACCTGTCCACATCATACATTCCCATCATGAACGCCATCTTTTCCGCGCAGAAGTTGGTAACTCCCAACATCTTCTTCCCGTCCGTCGCATTTCGCTCACGGCAACCGCAGAAGGTCTCCATAGATGCTTGTCAAATTTTTGGTCCCGATACCGTCTTCCTCCAGCAGGCCGCCCATCTAACTGGCGGCTCTTATCTCCATCTTGAGCGCCGTGATGCACTCCTCCAATATCTCATCGTCAGCATTCTCCATATTTTCTCCGCCCCTATTCGCTTCTCACTCCTTTTGTTTCCCAAGATGGCATTCCTCCCCCCGCTAGCCATCCGCAAAGTCCTCGCTGTACCCACTCAAGACAAGATAGATTTCCGTGCAGCGTGTTTCTGCCATAAAAACATCGTTGACATTGGCTTCGTCTGCTCCGTTTGTTTATCAAGTCAGTTGCCTTGCACCACATACAATTCCGCGCATTCTCAATCATGCCCCTTCCAGTCTTCTGTCAACCGGTGCCTGTTTGCTCCACGTGTCGGTAAGCCACTGTCACGCTGTCCGCAGCCCCCGCTGACCGAAAACGTAGAACAAAATTCCCCTTAAAAACATTGCAGCGTCTAAACGCATCCCGGCCTCCGACAGTGACCCCCTCATCGAGACCAACTCCGGCCAGTAACGCCCCATCACATCAAGCTGCATCTGAGGTCAATAGAAATGGATCCTTTGGGAACCCACCGGTGGCCAACGGCTCCAGGCATTGACCGCCACGCCGTATCCACCCCTTGTATTATGCTAGTGGATGACATTCACCCTCTCGAGCTTCCTATACCCTCTGCACACGTTATACATTATATCGATAATGATGTCACGTATATTTGCGCCTTTCCACCATGAGCATGTGGATTTGGATGACGTAGGATTACGGCTTTCGGTTTCGGTTTTTCGCTCGAGGCATATCCAATGGCCATGCTCGATGTTGTGAATGCGCACCAAAGCCGAACTATTATCATAAGGAGAACCGGATAATTCGGAAAACGGTCGGAATCCCACCTTTGCTGTCATTCTCAACTGTGAACAAGATTACCCCCACGGACGGAATTTCTTCTCGGCGTTCACGACAAGACTCTGCCATTGGGCATAATTATATAAATATCGTTGAAGGCAGGATCGATAATGATCCGCAATTTCCGACAATGGCGCACCCCAGAATTCGACCAGAGCTCGGTTCAAAACATCGTGTGGATCAGGTGGTGGCTCGTCTGATTCCTTGTTAGAGAACTGGTTCAGAGCGTCGCCGAGCTTGCGTGCGAAGTTGGCTCGAACTATATATTCTCCTGTGCCTGGAAACCCAGCCATACTTGGATGAGCCTCTCAAAAGGATAAATGCAAGTGTCAGTACCGGAAACGCTGCATGCCATCCCCATTATCCGCGAAGATCTTGGCGTCTGGTTGGCCCAACATCCAGCTCCAAAAACGGCAGCCTTCAATCCATGAGAACTTTAAGGTTTTTAACATGAAACAGAAGGCGCCCACCTCTCCCACTCTCCCTGGGTATTTCAACAAAAGTCCACCACTACATTGCCTTTGAGTCTCAGTTACAATTTCACATTATGTTGTATCCCTTCCGCACCTAGACACTCCGGATGCCAGACCGTCCTGTTCGTGGAAGGCCACGGCGCCGACGGTATCCTGGATGTCTGCGAGCGTTTCTTCACCCACTACGGCCAATGGCTCTGTATCAGTATTCTCGAGGCGTTGCTTCCACTTCCGCCAAACCTCGTAAGCGTGGGGAGAGATCAGGCCTTCTGGCGATACTGTTTCGACATCGTTCCCTGTGGCAAACCTTTCGGCTCCAGAAGATACTAGGGTCCTGATAATGATGTGTTGGTGCCAGGAGTTGAACGAAGATGTGCTGCACCATGAGAACACTTACAAAGGCGGGACACGCCCTAGTTTATCAGGCCTGCGTGAATATTCAAGGACAGTCCGTGCAAGCTGAATAGGGTTCCTAACGCCTATATAAATGAAAATGGAAATATGTCGTTTAACATGAACATTGAGCATGAATTTGGACACTCACCAGAAACAGCACCTACGCTTCCAAAATAGTTGCCACAACCAGAGGTTATGGCAGCATCACACTCGACGGTGCCGTCAATGGTCAAATTTGACCCATAGCCTGTGGGTCGTCTTTCTCAGAATGACGACATGGAGCAATGGTGATTGACGACAACCTGCGTTCATCTGCTCTTCGTCTTCGAGAACCATGATTGCACGTTCCACCATATCTAGACTACGTAACCTTTGTATTGGGGATTCATCATTAAAGACAGTTCTCGGTGGGGTCGAGATTGCAGAAAGGCCTGCAGAACAAGCGCTATCAGAAGATTTAAATGTTGAGAAAACGGGATCACAAGTCGAAATGACGTACTTCCGCAGAGATTGCTTAATTTTTTTCTCGTCCTTTGAGCTGTGTGTCCCCGCTCCTCCGTGTACTGCAATAAATGAGATAGGCGACATAGCGGTTCAAATGGTACTCACGAAGACACGCAATTGCGACGGAAAAGGCATATCTTTCCCAAAACGGAAGGCAACAATGAAAGTACAACAACAAAAAAGATGACATTGATACGGCCAAGAGCGTATTTATTTTACATACAATTCGCAACCCAGTGAAAATATTGAATATGTACCAAGTGATGTTTTCTCCTATCACCTCGTCAAACTATTGGTGAAAGATCAAAACCAGAAGCACCCTCGGCTTTCACCGCTACGCCCTTCTCCGTTACAATAGCTGTAATAAGCGAAGCTGGGGTAACATCGAAGCTGGGGTTATAAATTCCCTCCAGACCAGGTGGTGTGATCATAACTTGCACTTGCTCAGTCTCTCCACTATTTGGGTAACGAATTCCGCGAACAAGGCAGGCTTCTATTGGAGGCCGTTGTTCGATTGGGATACTACCGGGAAGAACGGTGAATCATTAATGAAACGATGTCGATGAGGCGTACGCACTGTGATCCGTCCGATACGTCTAAATCGACTGTGCTTATTGGTGCAACAACAATGAAGGGTATTTTGTGGTGTGCTGCAAGTACTGCTGCATTGTAGGTGCCTATCTAAAGAATATTAAAATGTGGTTTTTAGCACATCGAAACGCGTATCAGGAAAAGGCCGCCTTGTTAAAACTTACTTTGTTTGCGGTGTCTCCGTTTCTGGCGATCCTATCAGCTCCAACGACTGCGCGACGCATGTCAACCTTTTTATTAACAGATGGGTCGTGTTATGCATACCGACTGCGTGTATGCAGTGATGTTGAAACAAAGACCCAACCATGGTATCGCAAATCATCACAGAGGGTATCTGTAGTGTCTGGAGCTCCAAGGCCGTTAACCTTTGAACTGCGCATCAAAATACATGCCAGTGAGGTGCAGAACAAAGTTTACCTAGAGCCCTGGTGGTAAGGCGCGGTTTGGGTATAGTACGCCTTTTGCAAATTTTGTGTCTCGTGAAGATACGTAATCATTCCGAGTGCTGTTCCGTAGCCCTACGCAAAGAAAGTTGAACAGCGGACCAAAAAAAATGGCCCAGAAACACGCACAGAAGTCGCCAGAGATCCAGTATTGCAGACTGTCAGAACATTTAGACCACGACTGAAATCTAAACCCTGATCTCGGACACGCTGTATTAACCATTCTCCAGCCCACTTTGCCATTTCTTTGTTTCTACCCACGTCCTCATCCGCAACTGCCCTGCCCTCCGCGATGAGGTCCTTTGCGATCGCACGGGGTTCTTTCTCCGCCGAAATTCCGGAGTTCAGCGTTTTTGTTAGACGCCGTGTTGCTGCGCCAAGGTTCACAGCTGTGGGGCGCGAGGTGTAGAGGAAACCCAGGATTCCATCGATGTGCGTTTTCAATGCATCTCGCGATAAGAGATGGTCTGGAGCTTGCGATGACTTCAGACTACGTGTAAGGTGTTGCGATACGGACAAGGCAGCAAGTGAGGCGATGGCCGGTGCGCCCCGAATCTTTGATTGTTATGAGCGATTGTCAAATCTGCAGTTGAGAGCGGACCTTCATGGTCTTGATCGCATCGTGAGCATCTTCGACGCTATTGATCTCGATGAACTCTGTCGTGTGCGGGAGTAACAACTGGTTCACGATCTCGAGCTTGTCTTCGGTAGACTTTATGGAGATCAAAGGGGCCATGAAGGAGAATGTTAAGAAAATTAGGCGATTAAAAGCCTGGATTGAGGTTAGGGTTAGGGTTACAAGCTACAATCACATGCGCCTATAATAATAATTCATCGCGCTCGAAATCAGGCGCGTCTTGTATGCCCTCTTGACCTCCACAAATCATGATAGACCACCTCGTTGGTCGCCCATCTCCTTCATGGAAGCGTGCTCAAGTGAGTCTTTTTTGACTTTGTATGGACTGTTTGTAAATTACTCATACCTCCAGGTATTTCTTGTAATCCTATTCTGGCTATGGAGGATTGTTCGCGGAAATTCTGGACCTCCTAGAGTGCTGTGGCTTACAAAAATCAATCGTGCGATCAGTAGTATGGTTCACTGACCTTTCTACTCATTGTGGCATGTTATGACTAACTCGGATGCCCAGAACGCTTCACTCCATGGCAAATCATCGTCAGTACCTTGACTGCAATGTATTCTATTCGTAATTTTGATAAAATCCTGGGATTGGGCGGTGAGTGCAAATCAACATTTTTTTAGCCCGGACCTCGCTGAACACGGCGTCAGCTCCCGAGCCGCTCGCCCGACTGGTTTGTTCCCTTCAACCTACACCTATAACGGAGCTGACACCACAAACAACAGTATTCACCATCATACTATCGTGCAACCTGGATTGTCACCGGTTTAGACGCAGGGTTCGCCACGGCGATGTCAATTCGGCCCAAGTGGCTACGCGACCTGGCATCCATCGTATTTTCCTTGTACTATATCATCTACGCACAAGAAGCTGATGAGAAGGTATTCATCTTCGGAACACATATTTCTGAACAAGTCCAACTTACTTTGTATGGGAATTATAGCTTCGACGATTCCGCGCTGTCCCGACAGTCGAAATGCTCCGGACCACATGGGAAAAGACAACAAATCCATATGTCAGTCTTCCAAATTAACATAACGACTTCGTATCTAATGATTTATGACATAGATTCGATTTCTTACGCATCTCCCCCGCATCGATGTGAGACGCAAGGTCTTGCTTCCTCGACCCAAGTCATCGTCATACACCCGCCCAATCACAGCTTATTTGTTCTTCGCCCAGCCAGAGAAGGAGTTATGCAAAGCCACTGAATTGATCCTCGACTTCCCGGGCGGCGGGTTCGTGGCAATGACCCCAGAACACCACGAAGAGCGCCTACGTATGTGGGCAATTTCAACGGGGAGACCAATTTTGGCGGTTGAGTATGGAAAAGCGCCGGAATGTGAGATCTTATTATTTTTTGTTCAATGGCGTCCTGATACTTAAGCAGACCCATACCCTTTTGCCCGAGATGAGGCATTCGACACATATAGACTCATGGTGGAATCTTGTACGTGTATGCGTTGTCAAAACAAGGGAACCACAATTTTGATTATTATGTGACCAGGTGGGAAGATCATTGGAATGTCTGGAAGGCAATTAAGTATAATAATCTCTGGGGATTCTGCGTAAGCACTGCTTGTGCCATGTATTTTACAGAAAGGGAACTGACTTGCGGAATGTTGCAGTGGCGGAACCTTAGCACTTAATATTGTAATCAAGACTCTCGAACTCCGAAACCTTGCCGCCTCGTCTCACCAACCTATCAAGTTGCCCCTTCCCACCGCGGTGGTCCTCAATTATGCAGCACTTGACTTCAACTTCACCTCGTGGATGTCAGCCGACAATTTGCGTGTGTTGCGTTCCGAGCAATCTTCTGGAAACATGCCTGGGCTCAAAGAGGTTGCGGAACTGAAGGACCACTTGAAGCACGTCGTAAGTAACATCCTCGCGATATTTTGTCGGGATACTGACTATGCATTCCAGAGCCCGCTCAGTATGGTGAGGGATAAGAAGCCTGGTCGAAAGCGCATCAGGAGAAGATCAAGTTGGAAAGATACTCTCAAAGGATTCGCAAGCGGAGGAGAGGTTGATGATGAAGATAATAAACACGCATATTCGACCGCGCCTATGAGAATTCCTTCTAAATCGTTATCACTGAGAGCCATGCCTGGTATGCTCGGTGCCGATGAAGGTTCCCTAGCTGACGCAGAAAGCGACGATGAGGATTTCAATGAGCGGAAGGAAGAGGATCGGCCAATCCAAGCTCGTATATTATACAAATATCCGAATGGCGGTTCCGACCTTCCAAAAAGTAATTCTGCTCTGGAGAAACAACAGCAAGAGTTGTCAATCGCAGTGGCTGAAGCCAATTCCCAAGCCGTCAGGGCCTCTTCTGGGAATCATTCCCCGGAACCAACGAACAGCAAAGCAAAGGAATCTGTTGGAACGCGGCTGACGATGACAAGTCGCACTGGTTATTTCCAGGATCGTATTATCTCGCCTAGTCTGGTATGTGAACGACTGTCGGCAATATGTATTCTATAACTAATGTTCTTTGTGGAGATGCGCGCTATGGCTATTCTGTACATTGGACCCCATCGAAATCCTGATTTCGCGACAGATTATCATATATCACCCATCCTGGCGCCAGATCACCTCCTTGCCCAATTTCCGCCTCTTTTGATGCAGTGTGGAGAGAAGGACCCGTTCGTTGATGATACAGTAATCTTCGCCGGCCGGGTGCGAGAGGCAAAACGAGCGCGGAAAATCGAGCTTGACCTCGCGTTGTCGGGAAAGAGTGCCAGATTTGGGGAAGGTTTACGGATGAGTTCTGCCGATGGTCATGGAGATGGCAAAATGACCGCAGATATGAAGAAGGAACGGGACAAGCTTTCTCGAGAAATTGACTCTGATTGGGTGCAGATGGTCCTATTTTCGGACTGGAGTCACGGATATCTGCAGATGCCAACGCTGATGAGCGAAGCCAAAGCTGTGCGGTTTTTTATATGCTTCTGATTGGAACATGTCTTGACTCATTTTTCAGGTCATTGAAGAGCTTGCGGAGTGGATTGATCATGCATTTGACAGGTATCGACCAATAATCCCAGAAGCCAAAGAGAGGAATGGCGAGAGAGCACAGACACTTTTGACGCCCACTGCACAGCCATTGGGATCCCCTCTCACGTCGGAAACAGAGACCGACGACACAGGAATTACGTTTGTGCCGAGACGACAGCCGGAACAGGCAGCCATGCATCGAGTGATTACGCCCATCCCCGGATCGCCACTCGTTTCGGATACCACCTTGGAGGGTGATAGAAGGGAAGAAACTCTGGAGGGAGTGGGGACACGAGTGCAAACACCGGAGAAGCCGTCGACGCCACGGCAGACGGGCCAGACGATCACTGAGAGCGAGCTGATGCGAAGACGACGACTATTGGACGCACACATATTTGAGTAGATAGCATTACATGTAATAGCCTTTTTTGTGCTGTGTTGCACTGCCACGATCGCGGATTCTGTTGTGTGTGATCTTGAAGCAACTCTTTCCTCTTCACGAACACATGGCCACGGAGTCCATTCCCTTTGCTCCTCCTCCTCAGTATCCCGCAGCTGCCGTCCCTATTCCACAAGGCATCCCAACAGAGGGCCCTGCGTCTCATCCAGATGGTCCTCCGCCCCGCGAATATCCTTATGAACTCCCCAGACCTCCGTATTCCCAACCCTCATCTTCAACTGGTCCTCCTATCATGAACAGTCCGCCACCCTCAAGTCCTAAGCCAGACGCCTACTATGCCCCAAATGCCGCTCAACTCTATACCCAGGCCCAGCAGCAGCTCTTGCAACCCCCCCAACCATCGACGTCCTCATCTCCCTCAGCAGACCAGACCGCAGCTCTTCCTTCTGCAGGCGCCGGCGCCAATCACTATCCATCCTCTGCTGGCGTTCCGCGTTTGCCACCCATCCTTCAGGTCGAGAAACAGCAAGTAACGACATCGGCGACCCAATTGGCGAGCGCCAGTCGCCGTCGCAATGAAGCCCACTTTGTCTGCCCAGTACCAGGCTGCGGAAGCACATTTACACGTCGATTCAACCTTCGAGGTCAGTCATCTTCATTTGCCAACCGTTCGCCATCTTATCTCTCGTCTATCCCGTAGGCCATTTGCGATCCCACACGGAGGAGAGACCATACGTTTGCGAATGGCCAGGCTGTAAGAAGGGCTTTGCCCGTCAACACGACTGCAAGTACGTTCCTCCTTTTATCTGTGCTCCCTTTTTTGTGTGTCAGGCGCTTAACACTTCAATCTCCAGACGTCACCAGGCTCTACACGCAGCCAAGTCTCAGTCTAATATTTGCCAGGGTTGTAAGAAGACTTTCAGCCGGTTGGATGCTCTTAACGTGAGTCTCTTTCTTCCATTGCACTGGAATTGCCATTGATCGCCTCTTCTACTTTCTAGCGACACCGTACGTTCTTTGCACTGAGCACATGACAGCATCCAACATTCTAACGTCCCTTTCTATTAACAGTTCGCTCCGATGGCGGTGCCGAGTGCAGGGCATCAAACCCCAAGTTTGCGGCGATGGAGGTCGAGCCAGCACACTCGAACGGCCAAGGGGTCAGTCGAGAACAACACTCCCTTCAATAATAGGTACTTATGTAACATACACCGCTTTGAGGATTGGCCAGTTCGACTCGTGTAATTATTTTATTGCTATCATACTGTTGGTTTTATCGTACAAGGAAAGGTTTCCTTACAGTCCCAATCTATAAACGTCAAACAAAATGCTGTGCTTTTAAATTTAAGTAGCTGTATGTAATAACACGTGAGACCGGGAAACCGGTAATACACATTACAAGAAATAATTACTGGACAACTTACCTCTTATCGTCAACCATGGCTCTCCCGATGCTTGTTGGAGGGGGCGCAGACTGTGGACCCTCAAATCCATTGCAAGGTCTCTCGAAACGATTCGACCAAGATAGGGGTCTCCAACAGGTGCGAGATACGAACTTCATTAAAAAGCGCAGGGTCTCATGTTTAATTCTTAGGATCACTTTGGCGCAGGCCGTGCTGGACCTTCGCGAGAGGTATTCGATAGCCCAATACAGCAGTATCCATCCTTATCCGTGCCATAGGTTTTCCGAACACAGCAAGGCAATCCTTCGCAGGATCATGACGCTGCCCGGTTTTTTTCGGGCAATGCATCCACCGCACCTCAATTTATCGCGGAACCCAATTTCGACTTGTCTGCCATGCGTGCATCACTCCCCATGAACCCGGTCCCCCAAACGCAACACAAGTCAACAGCTGCCTGGGCGTCTGACTTCATTCAAAATCAATCAATCCACGCGATACCTCAACAGGTTATCCACGCAAGCCAGAATATGGATATTCAAACCGATATGCAACCCAAGCATGCGACTCCTGGGCCTCAAACTCAGGGTAAGTTTCATGGAAATTATGGATGGCTAAATTTAATTCCTGAAAACGCACTTGAGGCGGTATGCAGTGGAACCCTGCCCTTTCCAATTTCCGCATGAGCTCCATAACTACATTCATGCCCCAAATGCCAATACAACAAAATATTCAGCATCAATCCGCTCTCAGTCATCAAAGTCCGTAGTACTTCTCGTTTTTCGCACCGGATCTCATGTCTTTCATTTCAGAGATATCATGGGACCAGGAATTCAATGCTCAAGAGTTGCAGCTTGCATCCACCTCATCTTTAATTGACCAACAACTTGCGGAAAAGGGGCCAGTCCATCGTCAACCTGAAAATGAGCAAGATGAGCTTGCGCGAACTGCTGGAATGCTCCTGGAGAACATCAAACATGACCAAAACCCGAAATTTCAGAAAAGTGAATTCATGGGTCTCATGAAGCAACTTAGAGATGGGGAAATAATCGTCGAGGGAAATAAGATGGTGGAAAGCGAAGGCCGGACATCCTCGCAAATCGACATCAAGGGCAAAGGTCGGGCACTCGATACTGCACCTCGGCCGTTGATGGGCAACTTTAACGGCTCTCCCCCCCTTTCATCCATGTTACCTCAGGATCAACAGGCCGCCAACGAGAACCAAAAAAAGGCAGAAGAAGACCCCAATGATGCGTATTTCCGACAGGAAAATGCCGACTTCGTTAGTTATTGGAATGAGACACAACCGCCCCTGGAGTTCATCAATACAGCAGAAACTAATGCATGGGATCAACTGCAAGCTGACTGGGATAACTTCGAAGCCACCTCTTCTGGCATCAAGGCCATTAGCCATTATCAATTCCAGGGCAGCAACCCTTACCTTCTCGGCGACTCATCGAGGACACAGCACCATCTCCGGCACACTCAGGGACGCTACTCGGCTTTAGAGGTTCGTCAACCGTGATCTCCGCAATATCCTGACGGCCTGACCACCAATGTATTTCTGATCAATAGAATGTTCTGGAGCTCGAGGCTGCTGTTCAACGAAATATGAACGACGCCACCGTGTGGTACGAACTCGGAGTTAAGCAACAGGAGAATGAGCGTGAACATAAAGCGCTTCAAGCCCTGCAACGTGCTGTTGAATTGGACCCTTCTCACTTGCCTGCCTGGCTCGCGCTGGCCATTTCATACACGAACGACAATAACCGCAAGGGCACCCACGACGCGATCTACGAATGGGTCAGTCGCAATGAGAAATATCAAGAAGCCGTGAAGCAATTCCGTTCCCAAATTTCTGCGAATGACCATATGTCACTGGCCGAACGCTACGGTCAACTGATCCAATGCTTGATCACCATGGCCCGAAGTGACTTGACAAAAGATATTGATGCGGATATCCAGATTGCATTGGCTGTATTACTGAACACCAACGAGGTTTGTCCCAGCCTATCATCTATGTGTTTGCATAGTATTGACGAAGCTAGAAAGGAATACGAAAAGGCACAAGACTGCTTTAGAACAGCGTTGGCCATTAGGCCAGAGGTATAGTTGCTCTCTCATTATTGGGATGTCTTCTTATATCAGCGATCCCATAGGATTGGTTGCTTTACAACCGAGTGGGAGCCACAATGGCTAATAGTGGAAAAGCAGAAGAGGCACTGGATTATTACTACCGTGCCCTTGAACTCAACCCAGGTTACATTCGAGCGAGGTAAGTCCCCGTTTTTAATAAGTTACCAAAACATATATCTATGTCTTAATAATTCCGCACATCGAACAGATTTAACTTGGGGATTTCTTGCATCAATCTTCGGGTGAGTTCGCACCCACTGCGGATATACGACTTAAAATTGACGACGCCATATTCTTAAGCGATACGAAGAAGCCGCACAACACATCCTTGATGCGCTTGTGTTGCAGGACAACGACGGCGTTCGGGAGAATGCGGAACCCAGTGAAAAGCGTGGGGTGGTCTCGACCACGCTGTGGGATAGCCTCAAGGCCACGAGTTTGCATATGCAGCGAGCTGATCTTGCAACCCTTTGTGATCTCAGAGACCTAGAAGGTATGTTTAGGGAATTACATCACTTGAGGAAAAATCTTATGGATGTCTCGATGTAGGATTTCGGAGTCGCTTTGAGTGAAGGGGATCTGCGATCATCACGACAAGGAATCAAAGCCATTGCTAGGCCCAACCGTGACAATATTTTGTCGCACGCAATTTTTTCTTGTTCGATACGATGGATATAGATCGCTGTAATACAATTAAGATTTCGATGATTCTGTTCTCATTGAACCTGTCACTCGAATTGTTGAAGAGCTTGGAAACTGACCTGGTTCCAATCCCAACCTCTTCGCCTTTTCACTGCGGGCCAATGCTTCTTTCATCTGCTCAAACATTTCCATATCCTCCTTTGACATTGAGGGATTGTCAGCCAAACGCTTCATCTTGACCATGAGTTGTTGGTGGCTTTGAAGCCCAGCTTTCTGTTTCGCCACCATATCCCGCACGTCCTGAACATCCATGTCCGTCATTGGAATAAGAGTTGGGTTCCTTCGGATCATGGCTGCCTGATATAACGTTTGGTGGGATTCAAACTGGCGGTTTAGCAAGAGTGAATGGGGCAGAACAATGCTGTACCAAAATATATTATTCCATTGTTCCAGAGAAACATTACCAAAGCTGTACAAATATTGAGGTTCGCTCTGTGAGGCGCTGCGTGTACTGCGTTGGCGAAATTGTATTTCTATTCACTACATCCATCATCCACGCCTTGAGAATCCTCTCACTCTTTACCCTCGCTCCAAAGCCCCATTTAACTACCGCGAAAAAAAACCCTCGCTGCAATGGAAGCCCTACTCAAAGTCACCGATGCTGTCAGGTCAATCAAAGTGCGTCCATATTTTGCGAAGCAGGAAGGCGCCCTATCCAACCAAAAAACATTATAGGAAACAAAGCTCTCTGGCTTGCGGCCAGTGACTGAGTTCTTTGACTACCAACGTCTCTCAAAACCGGCCGACATGAACCAAGCCACATCAGTGAGTGTAAACTCCACTGACAGCGAGTTGATGACTGACGTTGTTGTGCGTAGCGGATATCCTACAATACCCGTTATTTCTCAGGTAATCTACGAACGGTTCTATATTATCTCAAATTCGATTTAATCTCCATCGCCTTTAGGCAACTATCTGTTGATAGTTGCGCTGTTGGCTGTGTACGCAGTGTGCGTTTTCTTTCTTTGCCAATGATTGAATTGTAATAAAATTTGCTATTCAATTCCCGCAGCATCATGAACTATCTCCTCCTCTTCTCTCTCGCGTTCCTCGTTGGTGGCTTCGCGCTTATTAACAAGTTCGGTATGTAGATTTTATGTGCACACCAACAAATTACTGACCGGAAAGTATAGCACCTGAAGCAACTCAATTCGGAGAACACACAATTACGCAGAAGCATTTATACGCAGGACTCTTCGTAATCGGTATCCCGATGTTCCTGTGGGCTGGTCCTTTCGGGACATTCTTTGGGATTGTCTTTGGATCTGCCCTGTTGATCCTCGTCCACGCATCCCTTCTAGAGCCAGGGGTGGAAAGCGACTATGCCTCCATTCAGGATACAGTATAAACTCTATGATACAAACTCGTGCTGGCTCCTTGTCCGACCCACATTTTAATTCGTCTTCCATCTTTATTTTTTCTGTGATAGACTATGATCCTATGGAATCTATCTAGTTGGATGTTCTCTATCTATTAAGAAACCTGGATATGATGAGACGTATAGTAATGGATGGTGATTGAAATCTGTATCAACAGCAGGATATGCGGGCAACGACATGAAGTGTAAGTGGTACATGGTACGTTTTTGTCGGAAACAGGAGAGCGAGGAAAGTTTATCGACGGCAGGACATTAAGAAATAAAGCTGACGACAAGGTTGTCGAGATAAATATGATGAAAAGGCGAGTGCGTTCAAAACATTCCCAGAAGGGGGAATGAACGAGGCTTGTGGGTCAGTTTTAAAAAAAGGGAAAGACAAATTGAAGGAAGAATTAGGATGCGAGATAAGAATTGCGCATCTGAAAATAATCAGAACTTTATCGCGGTGCTACAGAAGCGGTAACCATTGTCCTTTCATTATGCAGTCAAGTGTCAGAGTGTATAAACAGGAACTGAACTGAAAAAACATACCTATGACTATACTGGGTAGATCAAAGAGATCTCTTCGTATCGAGAAACAGAAAGTGGAAGGGACCGGAGCGCCTGAAGGTTTAAGCAACACGCAGTGCGAATACACGGACTGTGTGGTATTTTCGAAGGCGTGGGATGCGAAATTCTCCCAGTACTCGACTACCGATTGATTTTCGAAAAGCTGGGCGACGAAATTAGAACGAAAGAATAGTGTAAGACGCCAAACCAAAAATAACCATACCTCATAAATATACTTTTTCTGGCCGTTACCCACCAGGTCTTCTAGAGGCCATTCCGTCAACATGCAGAATTCAGGGGCAACAAGACAGATTTCGCCAGTGCGGCGCCAGACAACGGTCGGTGTCCCGCTGTAGGACATAAGTTTATCCAACTCCTAATATTACACGTGAGATAGTGGAATAGAAAAGAATATGAAAGGACGATGTACCAATAGCGTTCTTTGGAAACATTTCTCGACAAATATTTCGTCGTCCAGTGATAACGGCATCTGTAGAGCGATGAGGGAAGGACGGAATATCGCCAAAGCGCGAACAATGCGCAGGATATCATTCTTCTCGAAACTGTTCATGTGGAAAGCATGAGGAGAGGCAGAGGAATGAAAAGGGAGCAGTGACAATAAAGAGTTTCATAGAAAGAAGCATTGTCAGATCTCGAGTCCCAAGGCACTCATTTTGCACAAAGGACATCTCAATTAACAAACGCACCGAGTGGGCAGGTGCTTCATCAAGAAGTGATAGCCCTCCGTATAATCATACGGTGTGGTGACACGGTCATTAATGGTTTGCAGCTTCGTGCCACAAGGTTGTGTACGAGCCAAATCAGCGATGCCTGTGGGTACAGCAGCAATCGAACTTGGTGAGCTCGTCGAAGGTGGGGGTGAGAGTAGCCCACGTGATGTAGCATCTTTCTCAGAACTGTGAAGAAACACGGTGGTCGGGGGTGTTCGCGGTCTGGTTTCAAGGGGATATCGTGGCTGAAGCGGATGATTAGCTGAGGTAGATTGTGAGGAGTAGGAAGCAGTGTAGGGAAGATCCGAAAGATCATCCGGCCGCTGGGAGTGTGGATAAGGATAGGTCAAGTAGTGCGCATTGCCCGGCGAAGTTGATAAGGCTGGATCCGGTTGCTGTATGGGCATCTGATTTTCGCTATACGTCGAATTGAAGGTGTTGCTAGAGGAAGCCAAGCGTGGGGAGGCAAAGTCGATCGGATCCGATGGCCAGGAAGAATACTGTGGCGGTTGTGGCTGTGGTGGCGGCGAGGTAGATGACGATTCCGTTGGGCTAGGATTACCCAAAATAGCGGATAGAATGGAGTATTCAAGATTTGCCGCTTCGGAACCAAATGAAAAGTTGGGGTCAAAGGAAGTGGCAAGGAGAGATTCATTTTGTTGGGAAAAGGGCTCAGCTGCCATGCGATTGAATGGTGGACGATCCAGAACTATAGGTAACATACCGATTGGGATTGACGTAGGGTCTGCGGAGGTACCCCCACTCGGCGGGTTCTCCGATTTGCTTCGTTTCAGTTGTTCTGGAAAACACGTGATGTATATGAGGCAAGGACGGCCGATAATGACGAAGGGTACCTAATTCCTCCTCGTCAAGGAGATATTTGGCCTTCTTGCGGTGGCCCTCGGTGCAGTTATTCGCAAATCCGCGTTTGACGCAGCGCTGACACGGTCGTGCTAGACGGGTCTTTAAGTTGAGAGAAAGCAAGGTTATGGAGAACTCACAGTCGTCGCAAGTAAGGTGTGCTTTCTGACAATGATAACAGGCACGATTGGCCTTCTTTTTCTTTGGTCCGTCCCTGGGCTTGCGTGCTGGTTGCGGGGAAGGGGATCCAGCAGAGGTGCCCTCTGGGGTATCAGTGCGTTTTCGTTTGGGCGTTGGTGTGGTAGCAGATGGTTTTTTCTTGAGTAATGGATTGGAGGGACCAGCCTGTATGTTGGGTGAGCATGAGTGGTATTATGAAAGAAAGTGACATGCTGGGTGAGGGGCTATTGCATAGATGGTGGCCATGGTGGAGGCGAAAAACAGAATAGCGCGGACCGACCATACAGCTGATATTTATTATTCCTGATTTTACAGCCGCCAAACCAGTCCAAACCGCGCCGACTCGTATCAAACCACTTCTTCTTTCCAATGAACACCCGTCTGCTCGCACTGCTCTCGGACGCCTTGGGACCCGCCCAAGCTGCTAACGAGCTGAGATGGATGAACCGTACTCTCAATTCCCGTCTCTCCCTCCACGATATGGTCGCCCGCCGCATCCGTGGTGAACCTCTCCAATACATCCTCGGTATTCAAGCTCTCCAATCCTGGTGTCCCTGCTCACAATACCTCAGGTTCTCAGCCGTTTGGTCCGCTTAATCTCCTCGTGCGTCCTCCGGTCCTCATCCCACGACCAGAGACCGAGCATTGGGTCCTCCGCCTCGCCGAGTCTTTTCTCCCGACCCCGACTCCAAAGGTGCCCGTGTCTTTGCTGGACCTTGGCACTGGGTCGGGCTGCATACCTCTTCTTCTTTGCCACCTTTGGCCTCCTGGAAGCCTAAACGCGTACGGCGTCGATATATCTCCCCACGCGCTTCGCTTGGCGCAGGACAACGCTGAGCTCTGTGGCATCCCATCGCGCTTGGGTGTCACAAAGAAGCCCAAAAATACCTTCACCGCTTCAAGTGCAAACTTCCTCGCCAAAGACTTTCCAGATGCTGCCTTGTCCACTTATCCCCGCTTCGATATTATCACTTCCAACCCACCATATATACCGTGGAAAGAGTTCCTCGAGCTGCCACGCTCCGTAATGGACTTTGAAGATCCAAGGGCTTTGTTCGGAGGTCCTTCAGGCTTGGAATTTTATCACGCCATCTCGCGCCTTATCTCCCACAAAGACATCCTCAATCCAGGTGCTATCGTCGCCCTCGAAGTTGGACACGATCAAGCTTCTGCAGTTCAAGCTTTGATGGACGATACTGGACGCTTCCTTCGCACTGAAATATGGCTGGATCCGTGGGGGAAGCAACGGACAGTTATAGCGCACATGTGATACGTAGATGCCTTTTCTTTAATTCCACGATATTTCTACCCACTAATGGGACAACCGCCTGTGACAGTTACCTTGTGATTTGAACCAAGGTTTACAAAGGCCCAAGGCGTTCGAATACAACACAAGCCAGACGGCTCATCGAAATATCGGCTCAGCAGGTGTGTGCTTGCGGAATGTCGCTTGGCGGAGCGGCGCGGCTGCGTCATTCTCCAGCATTGACAAGTTGCAACACTCGGGAAGCATTTTTCGGATCGACTCCAAGACATACCTTGTGTACCTCTCCTATCGATCCTGAACAAATGCTAAGGAGCCCGTCTCGCATTTGAGACATTCATTTTTCCGAGCCAAGAAACCTCCTATAGCCAACTACCCAACCATCACGCCCAGCAACACCCTAAATTTGTGAGCTTAGCCCGTTTTCACGTATACGAACGACCATGCCCGCCTCGCCAATTTGCCTCGAAGGTGCTTGTCATGAAAGCCACCACTCACGTCATAATTCATTCAATAATAGCCAACTTCCCGACTCTGGACTCTCAGTCCTACCCCCACGTCGCGGAGCTTGCGGACTTGGCACACGGTCTGACGGAAGTCACACTGCACCCTCTCCTATCTTCTTGATGCCCATTGAAATACTGCAAGAGATCTTTATACTTTGTCTTCCTAAACCACCCTCGTCCCGAAGCCAGCTTTCCTCTCGTCTCCTTGGAAAACCAAGCTCCGCACCCTTGTTATTGTGCCAAATCTGCGAGTTATGGAGACAATGTGCCATCTGCCTTCCAGATCTCTGGGCATCGCTAGATGTGTATGTATTCATGGGGAAACCGCAACCGTCCTTGGGATTAACAGCACTCTGGCTCGCTCGTTCAGGAACTCTTCCACTGTCCCTTGGACTTTACCAGCAAGACGAATCAAGTGACAACTGCGTCTCCGCGGGTGAATTATTGGACATCTATACGCGTTATATCCATCGTTGGTCCAACATCCAGTTCAACCTGAGTGGGACGAGATATAACCGCCATTTAACTTCGCAGCAGCTATCAGCACCGATGTTGAAACATTTCGGTATGCAAATCTCCTACCGGGTTCGTGAAGATGAAGAGAACGAGCTTTTTAGGATATTCGATGACGTCCCACGGCTTTCCAACTTGTTCGTTTCCAAAATTCCTAACCTGAGCATGAGCGGAGTCAGTACCATCCCCATCCCATGGAGTCAGCTCGTTTCATTGAAACTCGATCATGTTCCTTCTGTTGGAACAGCTCTCCACATACTTCAAAAATCTCAGAATTTGACGGATTGCGCAATCAAAGTGGATTCGATCTTCGGCCCTCTCCCCCGCGATCCAGTATATCACCACCACCTCACTTCGTTGACCCTTAATATTGGTCACGAGCAAGCCTCTACTTTTCTCGAATATGTTGCCTTGCCACGGCTGGCCCGGCTCGCAATTTACGTCAAAGGACCCCTGGACCTGTGTCGATGGCCACAGCCCAAGTTTATGGAATTCCTGGAGCGTTCGGAATGCCGTCTTGTCCATTTTGAGATTTATGACACTGGAATGCGGTCTGACGAGTTCGCGGAATGCGTGAGCAACCCTCGATTGCAGTCGTTGGAGAGGATTCTCGTGGATGATAGAAGAGACTGGAGGTGGGATCCCTATGTGACGGACCTGGCACTGGATTTGCTCACCTGCTCGACCTTTCTTGACAAGTCCTCATCGACTAGTGCTATGGAATCTCCGTTTGCTGTAGACACTGAATCAGAAATAATTGCTAAGAAGCCGATGCCTTGTATTCTTCCGAAATTGGAGTCCCTCACATTCCGGGGCACTTGTTTGAGGTCAGCCGATGGTGTAGTTGCGGACATGATCGAGTCGAGATGGAGATCTCACTGCAATGGGGTGCGGCGCATCAAGCGTGTAGAACTAGATTTACTCTCCAGTCATCTTGAGGACTGCCGACGATTAAAGGAATTTTGTAACGAGGGGTTGGAGCTGGATTTGTTGGAAAGATAGATCGATCCTTCCAGAAATCGGGGGTGTGCACAAACCTTACCCTCTTTACGTGTGATCCCACACTCAGGTATGCCCGTGAGAGCCATTCTAGCACATAGACACGGAGTATCAATCTGGAATTCCAGACAATGATCAGATGTAGACTGAACATGTAAAGCTTTCGTAGTATATTGGACAAATGATCAATTTCGATCCGGTTTCTGGCGAACTTGGAATGCCCAACCGGGTGAAAGCTATCAGAACCAATGCCCTGTCTATTCACCCACGTTGAAATAGAAGGATAATCACTGATTAAGGATGCCGCCGGTCCATATTGAGCAGGGAGCATCAGATTTCTCGGCAGTGACAGGGTGGCCGCTTTAAATGCCGGGGTATGTATATCCGACGCATGTCTTTATCTCCTGGCGAGACCTCGATTTTTCCTTTCCTCCCATCTCCTTTCGAATCCAAGACCGTACTTTACGTTCAATATGCCAGCCCAGAAAATTTTTTTGGAAGATTTCAAGGACCAGTTCTCAGGCTTGACTGGTGCGTACTCTCTAGCAGAGGATTCCGATCGTAATACCGACAAAATACCGAACCCATTTCAGAGCTATCGAGTGTGGCCCTTGGTGGACGTATCGTCGCTGTCTCTGATGAATTCTTCGCTGAGGCATTCCATTTACTCCTGGTTGAGGTATATCTGCGTTTCTGTGTTGCGTGCTATGTAACTCATTTCAGTCAAGCCCGCGCCCTCGATGAAGGGTCAGTTTGGACCCAACGGAGCACTCTTCAGCGGTTGGGAAACAAGGCGGCACAACCCAACCTATGATTGGTGTATCATCCAGTTAGGTACTACCGGAACTTTACAAGGACTCGACGTCGACACCGCGAACTTCAATGGTGACTGGTTCGAATATCGTATCTTGTGCCATTTTAGTCATCCATTTCCTTAGGCAACGAAGCCCCGGCCGTATCGGTCTACGCACTGCACGATGCAGACCACAAGGATCCGCAACAGGATGATTCTCGAGTAAGATAACAATGCCGTACCGATAAGAAAGCTAGCTGATCCATGATGTCAGTGGTCAGAAATTCTTCCCCGAACAGACCTCGGACCAGATTCTCGTCATTTGTTCAAAATTGATTCCACTACGAGCTTTAACTATGTGAAGATCCACATGTATCCTGACGGTGGCATTGTAAGTTGTGTATTGAGTGTTCAGGTGGGTTCTGAGCACCTGGAAAATTTTATCGATAGGCTCGTTTCAGGGTATATGGGGAAGTGATACCAGTTCATCCATCCACGCAAACTCCATTCGACCTCGCGCATGTCTTCGCTGGTGGTCGTGTTATCCGAGCATCTGATCAGCATTTCGGTGTTGGGTCGAACCTAATTCTTCCTGGTCGTGGAAAGAACATGGGTGACGGCTGGGAGACGAAACGCAGTCGAACGAAGGGTCATACTGATTGGGTCATCATCCAACTGTGAGTAAAAATGGCTTTTTGTGGCGGATACCGGGACTGAAGAATCTGCAGTGGTGCTCCGGCGGAGTTGTCGAATGTAGAACTTGATACAAATCACTTCCTCGGTAACTTCCCTGAGAGTTGTGAGATTCACGCCTTGCGCTCGTCCCAAGACTTCGACTGCCCTTCATCAGTGCCCGAAGAGACTAAGTGGACCTTAATCCTTCCTCGCACAAAGCTGGGTGCGCATCGACAGCACTATTTCGAACTCGATAACGTCGAAAACCAGATATATACCCACGTCAAAGTGACGATATTCCCAGACGGTGGCTTGAAGAGAATTCGCTTGACTGGTCGAAAAATGGAGACCGACGCTTTGTCGATGAAGACTAATGTGAAACAGGACGTGCCAGCCCCATCCGTATCATTTCACCAGCCTCAAATCGCAACGATTCCTGTTGTCCCCCTAACTTCAGAAGGGTTCGCTCCTTTTGGCCAGGTGATACAGGCCTATAACGAGATCTCGAAGGCCAAAGGTATCAAAACCACGCCCGCCAATGCAGGGACGGCCACCAAGTTCCATAAACTCTCCCTTCTTGCGGGATCGTACACCCCAGATGCAGGAGCAACCACCGGTATTTCGGTTTATCGATGCAAGCCCCTTGAAGATATCACCGATGGATTAACTGTTTTAAAAACTCTGGAACGACACCCATTCACGAGCCAGGCCTTCATCCCAATGGGCCGCGGTAGCGGAGATGGGTTAAGCGAACCAGGAGACAAGTATCTTGTTGTTGTCGCCCACAATGGGACGGATGATCGACCCGACATGAAAAGCTTGAAGGCGTTCCTTGCAACTTCGGCGCAGGGCATCTCTTATAACAAGGGCGTTTGGCGTAAGTTGTTCAAGGCTCCATGCTAGAATGATGTATACTAACGAGAAGACTAATACAGATCAGCCCATGACGGTTTTAGGAAAGGCTAGTCTGAAAAACTCAACCAACTCCGAGCATATGCTGATGCTGTCCTTTTAGACTCTTGATCTAGCCTGTGTAGAGACGCAGATTGGGGATGGGAGTGCTCAGGATTGTGAAATTTTGGATTTAGATTCGGGCTCCACATACATCTTGGAGCTCGGTCTGTGAGAAGTTCAACATAGATATTATACAGAGGGCTAAGGATAGAGTCGATGTGTGACAGGCTGGCTTGCAAATTTGGTAATCCGCCAACCGGAGTTTAGAAACAAGGCCAAAGATCCCACTCTTCAATTGAGACGTTACTTGAACCGCCAACATTTCTCTGGCCAATATTGCTCTATCTCTGACCCAACCACCTCTTATGGAGTCTCGAAAAAGGCCCTTGCCTGACGATGAGGACTCCACCATCACTAAGAAACGTATCTTGACTGGTGCCAACGGCAGTCCTCAGGTGAATGGTGCGCTCGACCACGACCATGAAGCCTTCGGTGAAAAGCTTGAGGTAACTGAAGCTTGTTCACGTCCTCTATTTCACTCCTCTTAATTTACTCTCGTAGACATTTCGGAAGGAGGCGATTTATCGGCGAATGTTGCATTATTCAAAAGAGCATGAGCGAAGTAAAGCTCGTATTAGAGAGTTGGAACAACGCAAAAGTACATGCGAAGCTGGGTTGGCAGCAATGTCAGCCTGTTGGGCCCAGGTTTGTATATATTTTTCTCCAAAAATCACTTCGAGATTGCGTTCTAGCTAGAGTCGTCCTCACCTATTGTTTTTTAGCTGGTCGATACCATACGACTGATTGTCAAGCGTGATGACCTTCCTCAGGTTAAAATCCGGTCTAAAGGTACCATCCTTTCTTGGCGTTGTGCTCCCGAAGCTGATTACTCACGTTCGTTAGAAATATTCGACCTGACGGCGCACGTCCAAAAGGAACCGTATCCAAAATTCACCGCTGCTCTTGGAGACACCGTAAACGCCACCCAAGCCCTTGTGACGAAATTTGTGCAACTAGGGGATGGTCAGCAATCACGCATCCTGCAAAGCGAAAGTTTCCCCGAATGTCAAAAGGCTCAGAACGAGGTTGGTTTTTTCACAAATTTCGCCAGAATCAAGGACTGACTTGTACTCAGTGTGCTATTTTGAGATCTGAACTGAACATACTACGCGCCAAGCTGGAAGATTCGGAAGAGCAGAAGGAGAATTATCACAACGCCCTTCTCGAAGCTGAAAGTCGACTTGAACGCTCCAAGAGCGCGACTGTCCGTGAAATGGAGATACGCGTGCCTGCCAAATCTCAAGAAGCTCAAAGTGAAGAGAAAGAGGAGGTGCAGCAAAAGCCGTCCTCTCCTGTTGTGAGTGGTCTGGTTATTGGTTAATTGGTGGGAGATTTGACAACAAATTTCGTTTGCCATCCTGATCTTCGTGCAGCCATCACCCGCACCGGTCGCGTCGCCTATTCCGAGCAATGACTTTCCCAATCCATCAGAAGTTGACATCCTTCGGGAACAACTTCAATCCAGAGACACCAAAATCATGGAATTGGAAAAGGAGGCGGCATTACTTAGGGACCAAAAAACCATGATTGAGTTGGAGGTTGGCTGTCTTTTTTCATTTCTTGCTTAAATTGAACCATCTTCATCAGCATAAGGCGCCATCTATAGAACAAATTTGTGAAACCCCACAGTACAAAATGCTCTTAAGTCATGCGTCGCATCTAGAAGGAGTACAGAGCGAGAAAAATGAACAAATAACTCGGCTGCAAGAAGAAGTTGGTCAACTCCAGGCTCTCTACAAAGATTGGGAGGAGAGCACCACGGTATGTTTGTAATTGTCAACCCCCTCGTGTTAAGTATTCTGAGTCGTTTTTAGAATGCAAACAACCAAACAACTCGAGAATTCAAAGCCATGTTGAGCAAGCGCGATGACGAGAATGTCCGACTACGAGAGCAACGCGACCAACTGAGCGCTGAGATCCAGGAGCGCAAGCAGAAAGACTTTATCAAGTATTCTGCTGCTCAAGAGTACAAGGGGTTGTGGGAAAGCAGCACGGTGAGTTAAGTTTAGCTTTTTCCCTGGGCACCCAATTTATAGCTCAAGCTGTTCAGCAACGCTTGTCTATTGTGGAGTCTGAGTTGAGTCGAACCAAGGCACAACTTGCTGCGCAGGCACGTTCTAAAGAACATCTGCTGTTTTTCCTTGGTGGGAATACCGATGAGCTGCAGTTCTTTGAGGATATAAAAGAGCAGAAGCTGTCAGTCCTTCCTGTATTTCTGATTCTCCCATTATTAAATTTCTTTTTTGCTAGTCAAGCAGAGAACCGGATCTCAGCATTAGAGCAAACGTTTTCAATTTATCAGGACGACCACCCAGATATAGTGCAGCATATGAAAGCTCAGGCCGATGCTTTGGAAAGACTCGAGAAGGTTAAAGCCGAACTTGGGCGCTACGAACAGACATACGGTCCTATATCGGAAAATTCTCCTGAGGTTTCTGAACTGCTGGAACAACTCCGATTAAAGGAAGACGAACTCGAGAAGTTGAGATTGTGTGAAATCCAGCGTCAAACGGTGGGCATTTTATCAATCTTTTTCTCCCTAATGGGTTATAATTTAGTTGCGTCCCAGAATGAATCCACTCTCTTCGCCGAGGTACAACAACTGTCCACTCTCTGGGAAACTATGGATCGCCAATTAAAGAACCAACTCTCAGAGCTCGCCAATATGGAGGACCGCGTCTCCAAGGGTGCGGCAGATGTACGCATTTTTTAAAATTCAATGTACGAAACTAATGCTAAAGAGTCTCAATACTGCATTTTAGAAAGCCAAATTAGAGACCAAGTTTTATGCTGCTATGCGGGACAAGGATGCCATCGAAAACGAACGGAAGAATCTTGCAAGAACTATTGAAAAGCAGGGGAAAGCAGTTGATCGTTTGACGGACGTTGAAAAGCATTACAGAACCCAGATGGTGAGCATCCGATTATCTGAGAACGCATTGGGTCAGATTTCATCCATTACATCAGTCTGTCCTCGAGAAGGAGAATGCTGCCTGGAAGAAATGTGTCGATGCCTTAAACGAGAAAGTCTATCATCTAGAGAAAGAAAATCCCGAGCTGTCGGTGCGCTTTGAGCAGGAGCGGAAAAGATTTCACGAGGTAGCGTCCATTTCCTCATTGACCTTGTGCTGGTTCCTTAATTCTCGTGTTAGTTGTCCCAGTTATTCCAAGACCGAGAACAGTTGCTTGCCGGCAAGAAACAAGACCTTAGAGTGAAAGAAGACGAAGTAATACGCATCAAGAAGGAGATGGAGAAAGAACTGGCTTTAGTTAAAAAGAAATCGGATTCAACTAGCCGTAAGCTTGAACCGGGGCATTCTGAAATGGAAAGTTTAAATGTGCGTCTCGGTGGTTGATCGATTCGATGAACGTCCGCTTACTCCTGTTGTAGAAACTCGTTATGTGCTCCACTTGCCGTGACACTCCTCGTTCAACAATCATCACCAAATGCATGCACAGTATGTCCATCACCATTCAATGCGACATATTTCCTGATTCAATATTAGCCTTCTGCAAACCTTGTGTTGATGCACGATTGGCGACAAGGCAGCGGAAATGCCCTTACTGTAATCTCGCATTCGGACAATCCGATGTCCATACATTTTTCTTCCAAGGATGATCGCATTACCAGAGTTGTATTTTATTCGCGTCTTGGATGCCTTATTACTCATTATACGAATTGGGAAGATTATCACCCATTCAACCATTTATATAGTTATACCTTAAGTCACAAATCTGAATTTCAATACCACTTGCACCGAGTGAGAGATAAGTAACAAATGCAAATTCTCGGGATGGGTTGTGAGTGCTGGAGAGATGATGTATGGGAAGCCACATTAACGCTTGACCCATGCGTACTGAGGCATCCGAATATGAGTCAAGATAGGACAACGAACGAAAGATCCAACGTACCCTCTTGCGAGCTTTCGCAAGGCCAGTTTTCTTGCGTTCCACCATACGGGGATCACGTCTAGTAAGTTTAGCTGAGGAACTGAAGTCAGCGAAGCTATAGCAACGATGAAGGTTGGACACAATACCTCTTCTAAACATAACTTCGAGCTCTGGCTCATGAGCTACAATACCCTTAGCGATACCATGACCAAGGGCTCCTGATTGCCCCGTTGAGCCTCCTCCGCGAACGATGGCAAAAACATTATACTTCCCGAGGGCCCCTGCGATCTTCAGCGGTCGAGAAATGCGTTCCCGGTCTGTCGGTAAAGGGAAGAATTGATTCAATGGGAGGTTGTTAACCAGGATAGTGGTCGAAGAGACAGGGTATTTCGTTGATTGCGTGTTCTGAAGACCAAGCATTTCTTCTGGAGTGGGTTCCGGCCTTGGTGGTTGTTGGACGGGAATCATCCAGACACGCGCCGAACTCGTCTTCCGCTTTCCTAGAGTGTATGAACGACCGTACTCGTCCAGGATGATAACCTTCCGCTTCCCTCGAGCCAGAAACGCGTCTTTCTTACTGCTCTCGTACATGGCGAGAATGCTACCGAGTTTCTCCGCGAGGTCAGGACATCCGCCAGTTTCTGCAATCCTCTTGAAGTCATTGAGTTGGTTCAATAGCTTGATAACCTTTCTGTACCGTGTCGTTGTCATCTTGGTTTTGAATTCAAGGGCCATTTCTATGGAATCTTTCCAGACGGCCTGGAGTGGAGGCAGACTGGCTTTTGCAAAGTCAGGTAGTGGGAGTAAATTGTGGTGGCGAAGAAATCTATCGGAACGGCCTATGGCCTTCTCCAGATGCGTTATCTGGTCATAATAGACTGCACGGGTCGTGTAGAAACTGGGTGATTGAGGAATTGGCTTAACGCGCTCGCTTCGAGAGTCTCCATCCTGGGGGCGAGCCGACGCAAAGGCTCGGATGGATATTTGGGTACGAGTGGTGGGAGAAAACCGTGCTGCTCGATAAAGGAAGTTAGGTCGCAGCACATTCATAGTGAGGAGCGTCAAAGAGGAAGCCAGAAAAAAGTAGTAGCATCACGTGGCAACGCGACTGCAAAGTGCAGACTGACAACTTGAACATCTACCCCCCTGAAGGACTCTGGAGTTCCCTATTGCTCGATTAGTGCTTCTTCCGAAATATGGATATATTTGAGACAAATTTCTCTGCTGCCTTGACTGCCTGGAAAGGTGAAATTTATTCCATGTTCGATACCGCCTCATATTGACCGACGCCCCAGACGTTAATTTGACGGAGCTCCAGAAGACTCTCGACGAACAAGGCATAGAGCTGGTGGATAATCAGAAGGAGAGTGTCATTGGCCGTAAAGCGCTAGCAGAGAAAACAAAAGGTACTTATGCGCCCTACGTTGAAATCGCTGCTTCCATTCGACTCAATATTTCCTCGTTTTAGAATTCAAGAAGATTGCAGACGACGAAAAGTTGAATGCATTTAAGGGTCTCCTGAAAGGTATGCGCCAAGTCCATGACATCTACATGATACACATTCACACTTTGGTGCTCAGCCTACCAGACGGAGATTGATAGCCTCACGAAGCGCTCAAAGGCGTCAGACAATGCATTCCTACATGTCTACAAAGTCCTGGCAGAAGCCCCTGACCCATACCCTCTCCTTGAGACTGCAGTGGTCTGTTCCTCCGTCCTACTTCGTACAGAACCAAACATATTTAACAAGCCTATATTTAGGACCAGGCTGTCAAAGTCACAGAAGCCATGGAACATGAAGCAGAGCTACAACGACTCCGAGAAGAAAATGCGGACCTGAAGAAACGTATCAACGACTTTTCTACGGTTGAGAACGCTAAGAAGAAACTGGAAACGAAAGTAGAACAGCTGGATCAGAAGGTAAGTTTACCCCGATTGTCACCGCTACACCTTGCCAATTAGAATAGATGGAGAGTTTGATCCAAGAGAAAGTCTCGCAGAAGGCCAACGAACTTACTGCGACCTACGACGAGAAGTTACGAAATTACGAAGACCGGTATGTATCCCACGAAACTCTTCTCCAAGTTTCCTTTTTTTTTTGATAATATATCAAGGGAACAAGACCTTCAACGCCAGCTCTCCCTCACGAAAAACCAATTACGAGATTTACGAGTATCTAATGAAAATAACCAAGCCAAGCTTTTTGATCACAGCCAACGACAAGGTATCTCAGCTTCTATTATAATCGTGAAGCCTTAATCCCTAACGTCTATATATTCAGACCAAGAAGTCGTAGCGAAGCTCGCAGAAGTTGACATGATTATCGCTGACCTGGACCGCGCTAACAGTCGTATTGTCGCACTTGAACATCGCAACGTAATCATTGTCTCCTGTTCTAAATCTAAATTCCTTCTAATTCTTGTTAGGAAATCCTACGCGCGGAAATCGAAACTACGCGCAGCGGTACTGAGACCTCAGAGCGGTTAGTCAACTTTAAGAACATCTTTGCTTGCAAAATCTGATTGTTACCCAAGTGTCAAATCTTTGGAATCGCAAGTTGCTGATCTAGAAAACGAATCCGAGACCCTCTCTCATTCCATCGAAGCCCAAAAGCGTAGAACGACAGAGACCGAGGCTGCTGGACAGAAGCGCGTCGATGAACTGTCCAAGGAACTTCAGAAGAAGGTAAGCGCATGTGTATGACGTTTCTTCCCTGCGTTTATGGAGCTGTTGCAATATAGGCCTTGGAAATCGAACAACTTAGAACCAAATTGAAGCACTTGGGCGATTACGACGAAATCAAGAGAGAGCTTGGAATCATGAAGGTAAAAGGGAATTTCATGGTCGTCGTTGGATTCTAATTATTCTCACAGTATGTTGAATTCTCCGGCTTCGAAGCCAATGAGGACGAAGATAATATACCAAACGGCGGTGACGACGGCTGGTCGCTGCCAAGTCCCAATTTCGGAAAAGTAGCGGCTAACGAAGGAAAATCGCTTGAAGCCCTACTTGCTGCTAAAAACAAACGCCTTCAAGAAGAGTTGACAAAACTACGTGTAAGATAAACGCTGTTCACTTATTTTGGCTAATTCGATTTCAGATCCTCCACAGCGAGTTGGAAAGCTCGTTGCAGAGCTCTTGTACGCAACTAGAGTCTGCTACTTTGGCGCTCGAAAAGCAGAAAGAGCTGAATGAAAAACTTGAAATTGACCTGTTGTCCATCAATAAAGAGAACGGCCGCCGTCCCTCTGGGGATTCGGAACAGGATGTTCTCAGTGCTTTGGACATCGGCAAGAAACCGGTGAGTATGAGGAATAAATGGTTTAGCCACAAACTCTCCATCCTGATCTTCTTTATAGGATACACCTGTCCGTACAACTCCGATACCATTCACACCATCCGCAGACACTTCCATTCTCCCTATCGTAACAAGCCAACGGGACCGCTTCAGACAACGAAATGCCGAACTCGAAGAGGTTTGCATGCCATTTTTTATCCAGAGACACGGGGACATAAGCTGACGGACTTTTCAATACAGGAACTACGAAAGCAATTCCAGATTATCTCGGAATTGCGTACTGAAATTAAAACGCTGCAAGCTGACAATCTGAAGTTGTACGAGAAAGTCAGATACATGCAGAGTTATCGCGAAGATTCCGGTTCTCGACCAGTTACCCAACTCGATCCACTTCCAGCGCCATCGGCTCGACCTGATGATATGAGCAAATATCAAGCAAGGTACGAAGAAGCGATGAACCCCTTCGAAGCATTCCGCGGAAGAGTGAGTTCTAAGTTGATCTGCGAGGTCAAGCTGACCAATTGGATAGGAAGCAACACGGGCTTATCAAGCCCTCAACCCTGTGGAACGTGGGGTCCTCACCTTAACGCGTTCGATCCTTGGAAATCGTCGTGCCCGAACGTTTTTCATTTGTTACGCGCTGGCCCTTCACTTGTTAGTAATGTTTACGGTATACGAGTGTACAGGGTCTTCTGGAACACAGCTACAGAAACAACCAAATCCACATAATTCATAGCGGGATTTACCATGTTCTATTTGATTCTATTAAACTATAGTGTATAATACAGGATATTGACCATCTTGGTCTACACATACAATAATGAGTCCAAATGTGTAAATGCTTTCAAAAGCGATTAAGAGGTTGTAAAATTACTACTTATTAGGTACTTTGTTGCGGTAGAAGGTAATTGCTTGGTCTGATGCCTGGAGCACAGGTTTCATCGCCTATTCATCATCGCTTTTTAGGACATACAATACCAAAAGAGCACATTAGGACTCACATTTTCGACGCGAGTTGCGTCAATGCCATGTTGTTCTGCAGTTTTCACCAGTGCATACACCTTTTCATGGGTCTTGGATATGTAACCTATCATTTTTGCGGCCTTAGTAGCTCTTTGTGCGGGTGTCGCGGACGCCGCTGTTTGTAATTCCCCTAGAGGTGGGTATATGGCTAGCCAAAATTGTCGAAGAAATTCATTTGCAGCGGTTTGACATGTAGTCATTTGCCTAAATAATCCATCTGGGATGTCATCTTCAAATAGGCAATCAATCTCAATCTCAGAGAAACAACCCCCAATACCCAAGGTACATACTTTTTTTGGACTTCACATCGAGACGATTCGCCACATTCTGGGTCATGGCGAGAAGGGCAGCATCCCCGTGCTTCCGCTCGATTTTGAGCTATGATGCATAATTAAATGGAAGGGGTTGGTATGCGTTTACAGGTTGACCCACATGTGTAAGCCGAGTATCCCAGGATTCTAGATTTGATCTTGCCTCTCGAAATACTAAAGATGGATCTAATTTCTAAGTGAAGAACTTTGAGAGTGAGAGGGTTGGAAGCCTGCATCTGACGTACCGGCTTTGTCGTTTGGGGACCACTATCCATACGGCCTTCAAAATAACGCTCCCGGCCCTGCATTTCAAGAATTATCCCATTTGATGCTTCTGGGTCATGAAGATCATCGATTTCAATTTGTGAGTATACATCCTACGTCAGGGTTAATTTCGTCAATTGTTCCATTTACAACTGACGAAACTCACTTCCCCAGGATCTAGTCGCCGCCGCTTGGCAGGAGGTATTTCACCCCTGATTTATCAGGCTGAAGATTGTTTTGGCAAGGGTAGCCAAACTTACAGTGCGGAGTTGAGGAGCCGCTCAGAGTGCTCATTGAACTTTCTGATTAGAGGCAATGCAGCCTTTTGTCTGCCAGCTCGCATTGTGACGTCTTTTTCGTTCCCAGTCTTTAAAAAGGTCGAGTAAATGATGTGAGCCCAAGGAAAGGGCAAACCTCTACCTCTTCATGATCCTCCATGGTAGCCGCGAGATCGACGAATACCTCCACATGTTCGCCACGCTGTCGTCGGGGCTCCAGTTCTAATGTAAAATGAAGTAAACGTAGTCGCAACTTGAGAAGCATCTCACCGTCGTCGTCTTTTTCAAGATATTTGTCAAAGATGGGATCGTCTTTTACGACATGTTGAGCCGCAGATGAACGAATGGAGGCACGATGGGCGTTGAAAAGCTTGGATTGAAAATAGCGTTTCCAGAACTGTTCTTCCGAAAGCTTCATACACTGTTTAATAATAATTGGGACGAAAGGGACGAAAGGGACCTACTTTGCTCGGTACATTATCACTGTAAGCCTTCGCCACAATGGGATATTCATCAAAAATATCGTGGACAAGTTGAGGTGTGATCCTAATCTTGATCTCGCCACCTTCAACAGCCTCTGGACGAGGATCAACGAGCTGTCCCGGTTTACCTTTCTTCTGGGACTCAGATGCAGCTTGGGCCAGAATTAGATGCTTCATATACACGTTAGCCAGAATGAAAAATGGTTTTTTTCCATATCTCACCTCACGCCCATCCCAAAACTCTGCCTCTGTAATCTGACCACTCATGACTAAGTCCCTATGCAATGCTCCTAGCTCTGGATTGCTTAAGAGAACCTTTTTGCGCAGGCGAAATTCACTGGCTGGATCACCGCCTGTAATAACTGGAGTTTCCCTTCTATCGCTGACAACTGAAGGTGCCCTTGAAATGGGGGGGCGAGTAGAACTTGACGCAGATTTAGCGTTTAAATTTGCCGGAGATGGGGCTGAAGAAAAAGGGACGCTGCTAGTAGCATTGACTGGGGGTACATGTGGTCTAGGAAGGAGTTCTGTTGCGCGTCTGTTGCGACTTATGATGGACGTGAGTTCTTGCTTGAACTTTTCGCGTTCGGTGAAGGCGACCGGCTGAGGTGATGTGAAGGTGAAGTTGTGGCCTGCATCGTCTCCGAGAAGTGACAACTTGAGTCTGACTTGCGCGGCGCCCTCCTTACTACAGAAAAGAGCTGTGTTTATTGGTGAGCCACTGATAAAAACGACGGAGAACAAGGCAGGACAAAGAACCAACTAACATGACGCCTCAGCGTACGCGACGCGTATTGAGGGAGCCTTCTTCCCGTCCTGAGTCCATTGAAGGTGTGTGTCTGTTAGCTCGAGCAAGCCTGGCAATTTCTTGCAAGACGCCTTTGCTGTACACACCGTGGTAGGCATAATACAGCGGGATTAAACACTGACTGCTTTCTATACCTTATGTAAGCGCTGAATCTCAAATGTCATATTTTCTTATCCTTATCCTCTGCGGTCATGTCCAAAGTAATGAAACAGCTTATTGTCTTTGATTTCGATTGGTATTATCTAGGTTACTATATCCAATGCATCCAAATCTCATATGATCCCAGGTCAATGGCCGACCAGGACACTGACAGATGGATCTTCGAAGTTTTAGCTCCTGACCTTCGAAGAAAAATGAAAACATTGAAAGATGAGATCCAGTGGACGGACCTTGTGTGGGTGGTATGTTTCTCTCAAGAATAATGCATACTTATATTTTCCAAGGGCCCAGTCATTGAGAGAGGCACACAGCCGTTCGATCGCAAAAGAGCAAATCATTCACGCTCTGGAAACTATGCCTTTTGTGTGTGCCTTTCAGCTCGTAATCCACAAAATTATTCATGCCAAGATATTTAGCACCCTGCCATGGTCAGAGCAGTAACCAACCTCAAAGCTAGAGGTAAAACCACCTTTCTGTGTCTGTCGAACGCCAACTCCGTATTTATCACTACGATTCTGAAGGTTCGTACAATACAATCTAAAAGAGGTTGTATGTTCACAACCTGTCGCTTAGTCCAAAGGCCTTCAAGATCTCTTCGAAGAAATCATCACGAATCCCGCTGAGTGGGATCCATCAGGCTTGTTGAAGCTACGACGAAGGGTTGACCCAGATGGACCACAGCACACCTGTGCAGTTGGGTGCAGCCCCAACATGTGCAAAGGTAAACCTCTGCCGCAAGGATTTTCTACGAATATTAATGAATAGGGAAATGTTTCAGGAGAGGAACTCGAGGCCTTCCTTTTACGAAACGGCGTCCAATATGACCACATCGCATATGTTGGAGACGGTACCAACGATTTCTGTCCCATTTTGCGCTTGAGAAGGTAGGCCTAATCTTTTAGATTCTGTCTGAGAGTATGGCTTAATTTATTTAGCCAAGATACTACATTCTGCAGAACAAGCCGGGGTCTACAGAAAAGAATAGAACACGAAGGAGAAAGCCAGGGCCTCAAATGTAATGTTCAATACTGGGGAGGTGCTTGGGAAATCGAAGAAAAATTTAACCAACTCTAATTCGTGATCCTCTACGTACCCATCGTCAATCAGCGGATATATAAAGGGAACTTCAGCGGAATAGCATCAACATCAGGTTTTTGTACCTACTACAAAGTACGACTGTACATCGTACATATTGTAAAGAAGAATAGATAGACTCGGATGGCGGGCGTAGAAACATGTGTATGACGATTGCAGTAGAAAAAAAAAGAATTGCTGGCAAGTCGTGAGCGAAAAGGTGCACAAGAACGGGTGGATACATTGTAAGGGATGTTGAGCTGATTCGTGGAGAAATGGGGCAAGGACTGCCTATCGTTGCCATGTGTCTATGCTCCCATTTCCTCTTCGCGCGTCTTTTGGACCCGTTACCACCTGAGGTGTTCCGTCCGCTTGAAATGGATTGCGCGTCTGCGGTGAATTCATTTGGCCAGAAGGGATGACGGAAGCACCATAAAACGAGGGTGGAACAGCTTGGACGGGAGGGGCCACATGTCTCGCAGGCGGTGGTGGTGGACCAGTGGAATAGGACTGGAATTGATCAGGTTGCATCGGAACATACATATTACCAATGTCCGTTCGCCTGTCGATAGAATCAAAGGCTGAGACTGCTTGTTGGTGGTTATAACTAGCGGGGTAACGGTTTCCTGATGATGTTACGTTACTTGCGTAAGCCTGGGGTGGACTCGAGATCACATTCGATCCCGTGTATGCCGTCGGTGGCCCTTCACTGCGGGCCGCCGACCGCACATTTGACATAACCGCGTCTCGCCTGGTATTGTTGTCATCATCCACCATGATCGTCTGAGGTTGATATGCATGCGAAAGCTTCGACGGTGGAGGAGGGTAGCGTTGAGGACCACCCCAGCCCGACAATCCAGAAGATGTCACCAGCTCGGCCTGCTGTTGGAGGTATTCCAATTGTGGATAAGGTTGAGCAGCAGCAGCCTTTCCTGCTTGTCGACGTTCCCATTCCCGCATGGCGTCGTCTCGATTAAGAACAGGTGTCAGTGCATTCCGACCCCCAATAATATCCTGGTTCATTTGTTGAAGTCGGGCGAGGGCTGGCGGTACCACAGAATCCATCTGATTTATGGTATTTGCTCGTGCTCGTGAATTGGGAATGTATGGGTTGGCAGTTACGTTCGCGGAAACATGAGTCGAACCTAAACTTGCTCCGGACGAATGACCTGCATATTGAGCTGTTGATCCACTTGTTCCAAGCTGACCAGTGGAACTCTGATGGGTCAGGCCACGATGACCTGCAGGAGGAGGATTAGATACGTAATGTGCGTGTTGCGGTTGTTGCTGGGGTTGCTGCTGAGGGGGAGGAGGCTGCTGGGGCTGTTGAGGTTGATATACAGACGCGACGGATTCAGATGGCGGGTTATAAGTTGATGATGAGTGTTGCTGAGAGTTTTGAGGGTTGATGTAAGGGTTTCGGAATGTATTGGCAGCTTGAGTTTGAGCTTGAGCGGTGTATGCTTGATGCTGAGCAAGGTGATGGTTGTATGAGGCCGCGTCCGTGTATGCTCTTGTACCTTTGGGTTGCGAAGGTACTAATCCACCGTAAGGCCGTTTCGGATCGGACCCAGCGCTGCCAGGCGACGGCTGGTGCTGTACAGCTGCCAAACCATCTGGCTATTGAAACAACAGGGAGTTATAAAAACCCAAACCCAAGGTGCACATCGGACATACCACAAATGGTTTGGTATACTTTTCTCCAGTAATAAACGGATGTAACCTTGCTTGTTGAGGCGTCCATCGAGTCACGGGATTAAGGTTCAAAAGACCCTGACAAAAATCAATGAACGCTGCTCGATTGTTCAACTCTGGTGTGACATTAATACAAAACCATTGCTTCAAGACAGGTCTACACACCCTTCTCTAGTTCGTGGCCCTGCCGCGAAGATTTGGAAGTTGGCATCGGAGCCGTGTTGATTATTTCAGGCAATGATGTGGCTTTGAAATACTGCTTCCCTGGCTGTTCGTTGGTGTTGTGTTCCCGAGAATATTGTTCGATGCTTTTCAGTCGATATTTCTTTTCGTTTTGGTTGAGATGTGGATTCCATACTTCATACGAGTCGAAAAATTGGCTGGTTTGCTTTCCTGTATTCAACATACTCAATGGAGCCATACTATCTATGATGTAAGAAGGGGGCCGAGGATAGATGAAAATAAAAGACTGACCCCAGCATTTCAATGATACGAGTGAGCTGGTTGTATTCGCTCGTTCCTGGGAAGAGAGGCAACCCGAGAAAAAGTTCCACAGCGATGCAACCAAGAGACCACATATCGATAGCGGCAGTATACGACATGCCAAGAAGTACTTCGGGTGATCGATAGAAACGAGACTGGATATACGTGTAGACTGTTTGGCGTTCATGACAAGCAGAACCAAAGTCAATAACCTTGATTTGGGGTGATTGAAGCCTGAAGACAATGTCAAGGCTCTTGGATTTTTTAGGATTAAAAATATGTCGACTCACGACTTTAAAAGGATGTTCTCAGGTTTGAGATCACAGTGTATCAAGCGGGCATCTTTAAGGACGGTCAAGGCGTCTAGCAACTGCGCCATAAACACTTTCACGAGTTGTGTACTTAAGCCTTGGAACTGGTTTTGTTTGATCAACTCGTAAAGATTGGATGAGAGCAATTCGAAAACCAGGCAAAGGTGACTTCGGTGGATGAATGAATCTCGAAGTCGCAGTATATGATGTTCATCATTTGGGTCACACGATTTGTTGAGCTGAAAGGAGTTCAGGACGCAAGCCAGAGGATCGTAAACCACACTGACCAATTCCAGGATGGTGACTTCCATCATACTTTGGTTGAAGTAAGCTGGCTTGTTCTTTACCACTTTCACCGCCACGATTTCGTGAGTTTTCATGTTTTGACACTTGACTACCTGTCCGAATGTGCCCTGTCCGAGAATATCAAGAATCAAGTACCTAAATAGTGTATTTAGTATTGAAAAATGGTTTTCAGACCAGTCACATACTTGTGGCCATCATCGCTACCCAACCAGTCATTCACATAGAGGATATAATCGTAGTCGTCGTTATCATAGCCGTCGTTATGCGCAGGTTTACTGGGTTTGGTCAGAACTCGTCTGGGATTGTGGGTTGATTCGTAACGGAAGTTGGGGTTACAAATACGATACGTATCCAGGATATTAGTCGTCAATTGGCGCAATGGCTGTGAAACGTGAAGTGAATTTGCAATTAACATGTCCAAGAATCCAGACTTACCGAGAGATATTGACCATCTGCCCCCATACGACGTCCCGCTGGTGAAACATCCAATCTCGGTTGCAACTCCTGTTGTGTCCGAATTCGCCGGAAACCAGGCGCCCTTCTCTTCGGCGGAGGATCAACAGCCATGGCCTGATCTTGGGGGTAATAATGGGACCCTTGACTCGTGTTCGGATGCAGATAAGACAGAGGGGTTGAAGGGTTTGAGTGGGATGTCTTGATACTTGCTACTTGGGTACTCAAATGCGATGGCATAGGGGGGTGTGGACTTGATGTATCCATTGCATACGCGTTTTGATATCCACTGGCGGATATACTCGTGGAGTAATTTGGAGTGGAGATGTTTGGTGTTTGGGACGCGTAAGAAGTAGAGATGGGAGGGGTCAACGATTCAGTTTTGACTTGTGAGTGATTGCGACTATGAGATTGATATGCGACAGGGTGCGTGCGCTGGTCAACCGCGTTGCCGTAAGGATAGGATGCCGTGGTCGGTGAATACTGAGATTGGTGCGAATACTGTTCAAGGGGAGAGTTGGAGATGGGCGTATTTGGTACACGAAGCGGGGAACGTCCACCGCGACTGGCAGAAGAACTGCTGAGGTCGTGTTGACCAGGTTGTAATCGCTTCGGAGGATGCGAAGCAGACCCATTGTAGTACATATCTGAATACGGATCAGTTGGGGATGCGGCGGCGTTCACGGAGCCGGTCCCAGTCAGCGATGACGGTGGTTGGTACCCAACGCTCGATGAATAGTAGGTGTTATGCGATAGTTGAGGTTGCTGCCGTGGGCCAACCATGCCCTGATTATCAACATTAAATGCACCTTCCAGATCGTCGGACGGATGGTGTCGCCGAATACGGGAAGATGCCAGGTTTCCGCCAGCGTTCCCCCCCAAAGACGCACTGCGGGCGAGCTGGCTCTGTCCACTGGTTGAATAAGGGGATAAACTGGGGGCCATCTGTTGTTCTTGCTCTACCAACTGAGAAATGCGAGGTTGTCTTGTTGGAGCCTGTCCTGGGTGAACCGACTGTCGCTGCGACGAGACTTGCGGTGGTGGTGGTGGAGGCGGCCCCGAATAGTGGTATGAGGCCTGCGCAGCATGGGCAGCCTGAGCTGTGGATGAAAGTGGGTCGATCTGTGTCTGCCAACGAGGGAGATCGAAACTTTCGTTGGTATCAGGCATATAAAGCTCTGGTTCGGACATGATTATGACTCGTGAAGACCCCGCAAGAATCGTTGGTGCTGAGAGAGATGGCCCGCTCTCTTTAAGAGCAACGACGTAGCTGGGACGTGCACGGTTGAATGTGGCAGATGGCAGTCAAGAGCTGTGTCAATGAGGGGTTCAGGGTTTGGTAATCGATGTAACACCGATTTCCTCCTCGTTCAAAGACACTACTGTTCCTATTTTCTCTCCATCGATTCACCCATTTTTCTGTGGCCCATAAACCTACCATCGATTATAGTCTGTTGCCAAGCAACACACAATTGCAAAATAGTAGCCCAATTGTGCCAATGGTATGTATCCATCATCCTCACTTCGGCGTACAATCCCTCTCTATCTCTTTTAACGTTGTTACAATCCCTTTTTCAGCCTCAAAAACCAACTGTTGTCCTTGTCCCAGCGACAGGAACCCTGTCGGAATGTCCACCGCCAAAAAGATTTGTTTCTGAAACCGTTTCGCTAAACCATTAGGTTCTCAGTACTCCAACTACATGCCGTTCGGATAATCCGGCCTTACCTAAGCGCTCTGCCATGGATAAAGCAACGTCCGAACTTGACGATCGAAACAAGGAGGTGGCTGCAGAGGGAGCGCCCATCTACATCACCAATAATCCATTAATGGCTTATTTTCCCGACTTCACCCGGGGCGTTAAAGACCTACAGCTCTCGGAGGCATGGCGCATGCCCAATCCTTGCATAAGCTTCCATTGAGGACCGCTTTTTCTCCAGCGCCATCGACATTTGTATCCACAGCCCCAATCCATAGCATGTAAGTGTCGACCAACTGTGTTACTTGCAGCGCAAGAGATGGCAGAGATGGATCGCTAGAGTCCAAGATCTTCACTTGGTTTTTTATCGAGCCTTCAGAGGCCATAATGAAAGGAATGCGGATTAGTGGTCAGGTCCTAAGTAAGAACGATGGAGATTTAAGAGTCTCGGACTTTCCCAAATAAGATACTGTATATATATAGCAACCGTTGTTTGCCTTGGATGAGCGCCCACACCGAAGGGTCTTGAATCAGAGCCCTTTCTACTTCTCCAGGATTTTCCCTTTTCATAATTGCTATCTTGAAAGCGCAACTTGATAATTAAAGATCCGTCGAGGAGAAAGCGGCATTAACATCAAGGTGGTCGCTTAAGATATGGCTTCCACAGTTCCCAACATCGTTGGCAGACCATGTGGTATGTGTCTACTAATATTACTCCCGCGCCATCCACCCATGGGCTGGTAACGACCTTATATCATGTATCCAGTAGAGGTTAAAAAAACTTGAACCTTAGGTTTCCTGGCCGGCCCTCACTTTTTGTGGGTAAACCCCGAAATGAATCAAATGATGGGTGGGTAAGAGATTTCGAGTTGTTTTCTCTAGTTACGCGGGTCCTTCAACAAGCTTGTCTCTGACAATAACACGAATTAAAACGGCTATGCAGAGTATAAAAAAAGCCTCCAACTCTGAGTTGTAAGCGTTTCAACGCTTGATAGAATAGGGAGGTATAGGTTTGGATGAGTCTGTGTATTTGACACCACTGGAGGCTTTGAACACCCTTGCGGAGTTGGGGTTCGACAGGGTTCGACAGGCGGGTCATCAATAATCAACCCTCATCCGGCGCTTGGTCGAGTCAAATTATAATAGATTAAAAGAAGTATGCCTCCGGCATTGGCAGAGCAATGGCCAAAATATAGTTAAGGGTCCGAAGGTCCAAGGGCGAGATGTATATCCAAATTCAGTCTGAAAACCTGGAAATGCTTAATAGACAACGAAGCCGAGGATTTGCTTAAAAAATCAAAAATATTTGCCTCGAAAACGTGGTGGTATTTTATAGTACATCCAATTGAGGTAAGGCTCCAACCATTTAGTTTGTTTACCGTTTTTAAACGGTATATACTGTTTACCATTTCGTTTAGTTTGTGTGACCTGACAAACGGTAAATATATGGTAAACAAATGGT